>Ga0210398_10000021_pt1 | contig 209864 bp, 169 predicted proteins | sample IncBWC4OmetaG_FD_161047 | JGI IMG/M metagenome (GOLD analysis project Ga0210398, IMG submission 161047) | Forest soil microbial communities from Barre Woods Harvard Forest LTER site, Petersham, Massachusetts, United States - Inc-BW-C-4-O | ecosystem: Environmental > Terrestrial > Soil >... | reverse complement strand
CGAACACGGCTGTGACATGGAGCCTGAGCGGCGCGGGTTGCTCCGGAAACGCCTGCGGCACAGTCTCGTCCAGCGGACTCTATACGGCGCCCGCCACCGTACCCAGTCCGGCCCAGGTGATCGTCACAGCAACCTCAGTTGCAGACACCACCAAGACGGCATCGGCAACCGTGACCATCCTTCCGCCCGTCGCGGTTAGCATTTCGCCGACCACGGCGCAGGTGGTCGCCGGTAAGACCCAACAGTTCGCCGCAACCGTCATTAACACGACGAACACGACTGTGACATGGAGCCTCAGCGGTAGCGGTTGCTCCGGGAATACCTGCGGCGCAGTCTCGTCCAGCGGACTCTATACGGCGCCCGCCACCGTACCCAGTCCAGCGCGGGTGATCGTCACAGCAGCCTCAGTTGCAGACACTAGCAAGTCGGCATCTGCAACTGTGACCATTCTGCCGCCCGTCGCGGTGAGCATTTCACCGACGACGGCACGGGTGGTTGCCGGCAAGACGCAACAGTTCACTGCAAGCGTAATTAATACGACGAACACGGCTGTAACATGGAGCCTGAGCGGTGCCGGTTGCTCCGGAAATACCTGCGGCACAATCTCGTCCAGCGGACTCTATACGGCGCCAGGCACCTTGCCCAGTCCAGCGCAGGTGATCGTCACAGCAACCTCAGTTGCAGACACCAACAAGACGGCATCGGCAACCGTGACCATCCTCCCGCCCGTCGCTGTGAGCATTTCGCCAGCTACGGCAGAGCTCGTCACCGGGAAGACGCAACAGTTCACTGCAACTGTAAAGAACACGACGAACACGGCTGTTACATGGAGCTTGAATGGTACAGGTTGCTCCGGGGCCACCTGCGGCACGGTTTCGTCAAGCGGTCTCTACACTGCTCCCGCTGCAGTTCCGAGCCCGGCACAGGTTTCCGTGACGGCCACATCTGTTGCGGACCCAACCAAGTCGAGCACTGCGTCCGTCACTATTCTGCACTCGATCGTCATAACTGTTTCGCCTGGAAGCGCGCAGGTTGTAACGGGAAAGACTCAACAGTTCACCGCAACGGTGGACGGCACATCCGATACCAGCGTCACATGGAAATTGAGTGGAACTGGCTGTTCCGGAGCCACTTGCGGCGCGATTTCGGCGAGCGGCCTATACACCGCGCCCGGGGCAGTCCCGAGCCCGCCGCAGGTCACTGTCACGGCAACCTCAGTTGCAGATACCACCAAGTCGGCATCAGCAACCGTGACTGTTCTCCTCCCGGTTATCGTAAGTATTTCACCCACGACAGCAAAGGTGGTTGCCGGAAAGACACAACAGTTCACCGCGACTGTGACTAATACAACGAACACCGCTGTGACATGGAGCCTGCATGGTGCGGGTTGCTCAGGAGCCGGCTGCGGCACGATTTCGGCGAGCGGTTTATATACTGCGCCTGGTACGGTGCCGAGCCCGGCGCTGGTGACCGTGGTCGCGACCTCAGCCGCCGACAGCACAAAGACGGCATCCGCATCCGTGACCATCCTCCCGCCCGTCGCGGTAAGCGTTTCGCCCACGACGGCACAAGTGGTCGCCGGGAAGACGCAACAATTCACAGCTACCGTCACAGGTACGACGAATACCGCCGTCACATGGAGCCTCAGCGGAGTGGGTTGTTCCGGCGCAACCTGCGGCGCCATTTCAGCGAGTGGTCTGTTTACAGCGCCTGCGGCAGTGCCGAACCCAGCACAGGTAACTGTGACTGCCACCGCGAATGCAGATATTACCAAGTCGTCGTCAGTAACCGTAACGATCCTGCCGCCCGTCGTCGTACATGTTTCGCCAACGACGGTGCAGCTTGTCGTCCTGAACACTCTGCAGTTCACCGCGACAGTGACAGGAACGACGAACACAGCCGTAACCTGGAGTTTGGCCGGCACCGGCTGCTCCGGGGCTACCTGCGGTACGATCTCGTCGACTGGCCTGTACACTGCGCCCGCCGCAGTGCCCACTCCTGCACAGGTCACGGTGACCGCTACTTCAAAAGCTGATTCGACCAAGTCCAGCAGCGCTGTTGTGACCATTTTGCCGACGATTACTGTGAGTGTTTCGCCTGGCGCTACGCAAGTTGCTACCGGCACCCAGCAGCAATTCACGGCGTCGGTAAACGGCACATCCGATACGGCTGTGACGTGGAGCCTGAAGGGTGCCGGTTGCTCAGGAGCAGCGTGCGGTACGATCTCACAAACTGGTCTGTACACCGCGCCCGATGCGGTGCCTAACCCTGCACAGGTGACATTGACGGCCACTTCGGTTGCAGACAAGACGAAGTCGGCGTCGGCGACTGTGACTATCATAGTGCCGCTCGTGATAAGAGTTACTCCGGTGACCACCGTTGTCGCAGTCGACGGAACCGAGCAGTTCCGGGCCGCTGTCTCAGGAACCCAAAACACAGCGGTCACGTGGAGTGCTACCGGGCCTGGCTGCTCCGGTACGGAGTGCGGGACGATAACCTCTGGCGGCCTGTATACTGCACCGGCAAGTCTGCCAAGCCCCGCGACGGTCAAGATCACAGCAGCATCGCAGGCAGACCCATCTCAAACAGGTTCTGCAACGCTCACCCTCATCGCCAGCAACAATGCAAGATTGCTTGGGCAATACGCCTTCCTCTTCAAAGGTGTTGAGAACAACGGTGTTTACCAGGCTGGTGGAACATTCACTGCGGATGGCAATGGTCACCTGACCTCCGGCTTGGAGGACGCGAACAATTCAACTGGGCCAGCGACAAACATTCCATTCACTGGAACGTATCAAGTAGGCGGTGATGGCCGTGGCCTCATGACTTTCTCAAGTACACTTGGCTCGTACAGTTTCAAGTTTGTGCTTGATGCGCCGGGAGCTAAAGGAAAATTCATCGAGTTCGATCAATCGGGAATCCATGGCTCCGGCATTATTGAACGTCAGGATCCAAGCGCGTTTGCTACGACAGCGCTCTCGGGAAGCTACGCCTTGAAACTTACAGGAAGCGATTCCAAGGGCGACCGTATCGGTGCCATAGGAGATATATATTGCAAAGCAGGCTTTATCTCCATAGGAAGCCTGGATGTAAATGATGGTGGAGCCGTATCACCGACGTATGCCCCATTTGATGGCGATTACAGGGTGGAGAGCAGCGGGCGCGGTACTGTCGGCCTCAACATTCCGGGGTTTGAGGGAGGCTCCTTTACATTCGCGATCTATGTTGTGTCGTCGAGTGAGTACTTCATGATCTCCATTGATCAGCTTAGCTCCAACAATCCTGTGTTCAGCGGGCCTGCGGAATTGCAATCCGGAACTTTCTCAAGCGAGAGCTTCAAGGGGCCATCCGTATTCAGCCTCAGTGGCAACAATGGCAGCTCTACGCAGGCCACTGTCGGCCAATTTGTGTTTGAGGGCGTTTCGGGCGTAACGGCCACCCTCGATCAGAACAGCGGAGGGACCATAACGACCGGCGCAACGCTGACCGGAGCTTTCGATATGCAGATCAACGGGCGCGGCACGCTGAACCTCGATAACAACGACGGTTCCACCACCGTATGGTACTTCTACGCCATTGCCCCGAATCAGGCGTTTCTCCTCGACGCTTCCACCGCTTTCGTCTCCGACGGTGAACTGGATCCCCAACTAACAGTTCCGCCGTTTATTAATTCTGATGCTTTCGGCACCTACATTTTCGCTTCAGGAGAGGCCTTGTCTAATGCAACATCTCTCCTCTCCGGAGTCATTGATTTCGATGGAGGGAATGTGATGGGACAGGGCGGCGTCACTGGCGTCGCGGATATTGCCCAGGAATCGAGTCTCGCCTCTAGCCAGACCTTGGCTGGCACTTACAACATCTCCGCATCTCTCAATGACGGGCGCGGGACCATGCTGCTCACGTCGCCAAACGCTTCAACAATCGCACTGTGGGTCATCAATGAATCAGAGCTGGTGGGACTGAGTATCAGCCCGTCGAATACCCACCCCACGGTCCTGCACTTCGAGCAATGAGCACATCGGAAAACGCCAACCCGAGCATTAGAAGCAGTCCCGATCGATGTTGATGCTACTCTTGGCCGCGAACGCGCTTGTTCTGCCTTCAGACCTGTCGCCGACAACGCCATTGGCGCGTTTGACGCAGGCTGCTGCAAGGGTCTCGACGAATTAGTCCGCAACCGTCCTCATGAACGTGGTCGTTCTTTTAAGATCACGGCAGATCCATTTCGAACATAGACAGACGGGCAGCAGCGAGCTTGAACTGGATGCCGTTCCGTGAGCTGTCGTTCCAGTATTCGCTCTGCGGTTCCCCCTGATCCACAAAATCGACCGTAAGTGGGAAGTGCTCATTCAATATCCCTTTGGTGTGGGACTCATGGAGAAAGTTTCAGAAATTGGCGCTGTTCGTCGTCCGACGAAGGCCTCTAAGCACAATCTGACATTTGACAGGGTCAGAATCTTCCTGATCTGCTCAGGGGTGAATAGCGCCAGTACCTCCGAAGCCGCTAGGGGGGCAGAATTGTGAAGGGCAGCGCGCAGGCGTTTTGACACTCCTTCGGATAAAGAGAGAATTCTCAAGACACCGACCTAAGCTGAATTCAACCGGGAGGGCCACATGAGTCTGGGAAAAAACTCACCAAAAACAACGCGCCGGATCTTTCTCATGGCCGGTGCCGCGGCGGCCGCTGGATTAGCGCTTCGTTTGCGACATGTTTCAGAACCTGTGGAAGCGAAAGAGAAGACACCGAAAGAGGTCAAGATTGTTCAGTTCTCAGCTTCAGGCCAGCGCGAAGATACAGTGACGGTCCCAATGATCGTAAAGAGCGATGCCGAGTGGCAACAACAGTTATCCCCGGATGCCTTCGCGGTCACGCGCCACGCAGGTACGGAGCGGGCTTACTCCGGCCAGTATTGGAATTTGCACGACAGAGGCCTATACCGCTGCATCTGCTGCGACACTGCTCTCTTCAGTTCGGATACGAAGTTCGAATCTGGCACAGGCTGGCCCAGCTTCTGGCAGCCCATTGCAAAAGAGAATCTTCGTGAGAGCTCCGATTTATCACTCGAGGTCGCTCGAACCGCAGTCTCCTGCCGCCTGTGCGAAGCCCATCTGGGACATGTCTTTGATGACGGCCCGCGGCCAACGGGTCTTCGATACTGTATGAATTCGGTGGCCCTGAACTTCGTCAAGTCTTCCTGATTGTCAGTTGGAACCTCACGTCCCGCATCGTCTTGAAGAGCGGCTTGCGGCACGATCACGAAATGGCGCGATAGTTCGGGAGGTAGAAAGACATGCCGCGAGTCGCTTCTGCTGCGCCTGAAGAAAGACGCCGGACCAGCTTACGACGAATCGCATAAAGCTGTGGCCGGAGATGCTGGATTTGCTGAAGATCGCGGGCATCTCGGACTACGCATCTGATCGCCGTTCCAGCGCTCCCACATGGTGGTAGCTCCGTGGCCGACGAGATAGCGCCATGAGGGGAACTCGGTATTGAGCAGCAGGCGATAGGCAACGTCAGAGTGACCGGTATCGACGAGGACGGCGAGCAGATAGGGCGTCTCTGATATCCAAGTGAATCCGATGAAGCTTGTCGTGTAGGCGCAAAATTCTCAAGGAAACGAGGAAACAACCGCCTTCGCCTGCCTTGTTTCTGGATAGAAAACTTAAGGTCTGCGACTATGAGGGAATCCGGCGTTTGATCGCGTATTCCAGGAGTTCGGCATTCGTTTTGAGTCCGAGATTCTCCATCATGCGGTATTTGTGAAAGGCCACCGTCCCCGGTTTCAGGTCAAGCATCCCCCCGACTTCCTTCATCGACATGCCTTCAGAGAGCAATTGAAGAATCTCTCTCTGCCGCGTCGTGATGTGATCTTCTTCTCCGCGACGTTTTCCCTTATTTATGAGGAAAGTCACGGTTTCTTTCGCGATCATGGGCGACAGATAGGATGCCCCGTGCACTGCTTTGCGCACCGCGGTCAACAGTTCGTCCGCGGCGGACTGTTTCAGCACATACCCGCAAGCTCCTCTGCGGAATGCCTCCGCAGCCACGTCCGGTTTAGCGTTCATCGTTAAGTAGATCAGCGCTATCTTGGGCATCTTTTGATTAATCTGCTCACCGGCATCAAGACCGTTCAGATGCGGCATGGATATGTCAAGGATGATCACGTCCGGCTTCATCGCTACTGCGGCGTTCAACAGGCTTCGCCCATCCGTAACAATGTCTATAACCTGAAACTCCGGCTCAAGCAAAGCCTTGCATGCTTCTGCCAGTAGGCGGTGGTCATCGGCAATCAGGATGCGAGCAGCAGGCTTACGTTCCATACAAAAACTCCTTGTCACAAATTGCGGTTTTTACGCTGTCACCTTAGCCATAGTTTCCCCTGCCATCTTCTTCAACGCCCGTGAATTCAACTGGCATCAAAGAGCGGCGCAGTGCTTAGTTTCGAAAAGCAAATCGAAGGATCTCTAGGGCCACCTTCCGAACTGCCGCTCCAAAATCCAAATTGTGCTCCTTCGACTCCTGCCGAACAGATTTGCCAATACCCTGCTACTTTAATACACGAGGACGGCGGAGAATACTGTCACTTGCGACAGGCAGAGCCGACAGCCTCTAGACAGCTGACTCTACTGGGGAACTGACCGTGAGACGTATGTGCGCCCTTGAAGGGCCTCGCGGATGGCAGGAATCAGATCCAGTGGCGATGTCCGATTTAGCGGCGTAGGCGGAAGGCCCGCGGAGAATGCGACGACGACAAAATCCCGATCTTTCCATGATTCGGAAGCGCACGGTTTTATGTCGATATGCTACCCGGGCCTTTTAGCCAGAGACGATTGCGGCGGCGACACTTTCGGCACTGGTCGCCAGCACCACCGATCCCGCCGGTAGCATATGCGTCACTGCATTCGAGACCAGATTTCCTACGGTCGCTGCAGCAGCGTGGAGTCCAGTTCGGCGATCAGCGGTTCATCGCCAAACTTCGTGGTGAGCGAGATTCCGCCGTCCGCCGCAGAAGCTTCGTAGTACTCCTGCACCCGAGCAGCGATTTCTTGCTCGTTCGGCAACGCATCGTGACTCCGTTAGAACTCAAGTCGCAGCGAGAGCTGGCCGGTGCGATTGCCGCCAAAATCCGATCCGCGAGCGGTCGTGATTTTTCCAAAGTTGGGATTCGTGATGTCCAGGAGTGGATCGTTCAGATTTGTGTGATTCAGCACGTTGGTGAAGGTAGCTTCAGTGCGCAAATGCAGGTTGTCTGTAATTGCGAATTGCTTGCTGAGTCCCGCCGACCAGTTCACCGTTCCCGGCCCCTCGATATCGCCCACGCTTTCACTGCCGAAGCGGCCGATTGGCGCTGAAGTTACGCCCACGCTGCAGGGATTGCCCGCGTACGAAGCAGCGGTGTAGCCAGAATTGCTGGGGCACGCGAAGGCGGCAGGATTGACCCATTCATTTCTGCCGCGATGGGCGGGAACAATCTTGCCGATCACGTCAGGATGCTGATCGCGCCCATACAGAATTCCGGAGCCGGTGCCGGAAGGGTCGGCATCATTGCCGGGAATATATGCGTTCAGATATGGTCCGGTCTGCAGGAGAAAGATACTGCTCAATTGCCATCCGCTCACGAGCGCGTTCTCAAAACGATTGAGGTCCGTGGCGAACTTGCCCCCCTGCCCGAATGGAAGCTGGTAGACACCGGTGTTGATCCAGCGTTGACGACGCGTGCCATAGACGTTTCCGTAATCAAGCTGACGGTTGTAGGCATAGGTAGAGACCTGTCCGACATTGCCGCCGTTTTCCCCGGCGAAGCCGGTAGCCTGCGGTCCCTGATTATCGGCGAGGTTTTTGGCCCACGTGTATGCGGATTCGAAGGTGAAGCCATGCTGGAAGCGATGGTTGGCTTCCAATTGCAGCGCGTCATAGGTTGCCTGGGCGCCAGGATTGTGAGCGTTCACTGTACCCCAATTGGGGAACGGGCGATCGGTGAGAGGCCGCAACTGGGCGGGCGTGGTGGTCGAGTAGGACATATCGTTGAGGTTCGGTCCCCAGACGAGTTGGTCCGTCTTCATGCCGATATAGGTAATGCGCGCACCAATGTTTCCCGAAAATTCGTGATCGACGGAGAGATTCCACTGCATGGAGTAGGGGTCTTTCCAATTGATCTGGTTGGAGGTGTTGAAGGCGGCAGTACCGTAAACGGGCGTGTTGGATCCGGATCCAGGGCTTGTCTGCGGCCACGCGTAAGCAAGACCGGTAGGAGTTGCTGAGTTTATATAGGTAAGACTCGCCGCCTGCAGCGTGTCGGTTAGAGCAAAGAAGATGCTGCCCAACAATGTCGTGTTGTAAACGCCAAAGCCCCCGCGCACAGCGGTTTTGTCATTGTTGTAGGGGCGCCAGGAGAATCCGAAGCGAGGCAGGATACGATCCTTTTGCGACTTGCGCAGGCTGCTCGGCAGATGAGCCTGGCTGTTGGAGAGCACCGGAGTGCAGCTCGCGTAGGGAGTGGAAGACGGGCCGTATCCGCACGCGTCGAAATTGGCCAGAAACGATGAATCGAGCAGATTCTGATGGCCGTTGGGATAAATGACCGAGCCGGTCCCCGGAGTGCTGGGGTCGAAGTTACCGATTGCCCCATCCTGATCGTGATATGCGGGGTGGTATTCGTAGCGCAGGCCGTAGGAAATGGTCAGATTCGGCATGGCCTTCCACTCATCCTGCGCAAAGAAGCCGTAATACACCGACTTTCCGTCGTTTTGAGGGGTCAGGGTGTAATACTGCGTCTCGACTGGAACGCCGGCGAGATAGTCCGCGAACTGATTGCCGGTGATTTGCCCGGTGAATGCGAAGACCGAAACATTGTTCAGTCCGTAAGATCCCAGCGTGGTCAGAGACTGGAGGCTGCGGATGTCACCGCCGAACTTTATGGTGTGCACGCCCTTGCTCCAGGTGAGATTGTCGGTGTACTGGAACAAATGGCTCTGCGATGTCTGATTGATATTGCCGGCTTCAAGCGAGGTGAGGTTGGGGAAGTAAAGCGCCGTCACGCCATTCACAGGATAGGTGGGACCGATCGGCTCAAATCCCGCGGCATTCGTATAGGGCCCTCCGTTGAGGGCGTTGCGAATGCCGTTTTGTTCGGAGGTAAAGCCGAAACGAAATTCATTCAGCAGAGAGGGAGTAAACGCATAGACCAGCGAACTCGCAAGGATGCGGTAATTATCAAAGTTGGTAATCGACTGGACGTTCAGGTCCTGAGGAGTGAGTAGAGTCAGGTCCTTGAAGGTGTATCTTGCGAAGCCCTGCAATTTCTGATTGAAGCGATGGTCGACGCGGGCGTCAAACTGGTTCGAGTTATAGCCGGCGTCGCGATTGGCAGCGTAGTTGTAACCGGCGCCAGCTTCCGCTTCAGCAATGGTCTGATAATTGCCGACATTCGGCAGAGGGAAAAACCCCAGAAAGGGTTGGCCAGAAGGGTTGACCGGGTTGATGGTGTTATTCGGGTAAAACCCTCCTGTGAAGGGATCAAACAGTTGACCGGCAGGCACTTCCTGACTGAAATTCCCCTGCTGCATCAGCTGGGTGGGCACCAGGTCCTGAATAGTGGTTTGCCGGGGAAAGCGAAACCCTTCGTAGGCTCCGAAGAAGAAGGTCTTATTGGTTCCGTTGTAGAGATGAGGAATGATGAGAGGACCGCCAGCGCTGAGTCCGAAGTCATTGCCGATTTTCTCCGGCCGTTCCGGGTTTCCGGCAGCGTTCACAGGTGTACCGTAGGCTGTGGCATCGAGGGCGCGATTCTGGAAGTACCAGAAAAGGGATCCGTGCAGTTGATTGGTTCCGCTCTTGGTCACGGTTGTGACCTCTCCAGCCTGCCCGAATTCGGCATTGTTGCTGACGCCTTCAACACGGATTTCGGCTATCGATTCAGCCGATGGAAAGGCGTCGGAAAGCGGCGTGTTATTTCTGACGTTCTGGGTGGAAATACCATCGACAGAAGTTTCTGTCTGGAATGGTGCGCCGCCCTGCACTGAAAAATTAATCGTCGGGGTTCCATTGGCGGTAGGAGTGGTGGTGCCGGGGCCGGTGTCGGGCTGCACACCAGGAAGCGCCTGGATGAGATTCAGAGGACTTGTGCTGCCGCTCGCGCGATAGTTGGCAGGCAGGCTCAGCACATTCTGCTCATTCAATGTCGAAGCGATAGATGGCGTCTCCGTCTCGATTGCGCCCGCAGTGCTCGCGTCGACGGTGATTTCCTGCTGGGTAGCGCCCACGGAAAGCACAACATCGAGATGCAGCTGTTGGCGGGCGCTCAGGCCGACCTCGTCGATCAGCCTGCTTTGAAAGCCAGCCTTCGATACCTGGAGGCGGTACTTGCCCGGCGTCAGGTCCTGAGCCTGGAAATTGCCGGCGGCATCGGTGGCATATCTCGCCAGATTTCCCTTATCCAGATCAGTGATGACAACCCGCGCGGCGGGAATGACGGCGCCGCTCGCGTCTTTGACGGTGCCAAGGATGGCGGATTGTGTGGATTGCGCCGTGAGCGGGATCGTGCTCAAAAACGCGAATAAGGAAAAACTGACACAACAACGAACGAGAGAGCGCATGGCTCACCCCTCCCTAACGCCGGCGATTTACGCCTTTTCGGCTATGGCTTGAATGTGAACAAAGATTACATGAGCGATGCTCATGTTGACAAGAGCAAAAAAAAGGACACCTGTTGAATATTTCCTAGGCCAATCTGAATCAGGTGCCTATTTTGCCTGCTCGCGTATCCGGAAAGCGGCCATTGGAGGTGAGCATGACTCAGGTAATCAGTTGGCGAAGACAATTGCCGTACTGGCGTCAATAGGAGTGGAGATCTTCAGGGACACGGCCTTTGCTGTAACTAAGAGCGGCGCGGCGTTCGTCTTTAAGCAGGCGATGATTGGCGATCATCTGAACCCACGACGGAATGAAAGTGATGCTGCTGCCGCTTGCTCTGGCGATCACATATGCCTGAGCGCACTTCTCGAAGAGTTCGGTATTGAAGAGAACACGATCACAGGTCATCCCCAGGCACAGCAACCGATCCCCGAGCAGCGCGACATTAGTTCCCCAGCTGAAGGCTCTTCTGATTTCGTCGCGGTCTGGCTCCTCACGCAATGGCTTGCTGGGCCGGCCGATATGCCTCACTTGCTCATCAAATATGGGCGGCAACGCGCCGCCGTGGCTTGCAAGCAAACGCGTGCCTTCTGAGCTGGAAAGCGCCACAGCGCCAACGTCGGCACGGTCCTGGTAGATCCACGCATGGAGCTTGCCCGAATCGTCGTGTGCAGAAAAGGGGAGTGCACGGAGATCGCTGGAAGTGATCCGTTCCCAGTCATCAGAGCCGGCTACCAGGATCATTTCCATGTGTCCGGGGATTCGCAACGAGAAGCTGTCCGCAGGGGTGCTCAGGAAGCCTTTCCTGGCAAGACGGCGGCATCCCTCCAGCAATTGCGATTCAAGTTGTGTCCACTGCACTGTCGCCCTCTCTCCTTAAACGAGCTTCAATACGTCTTCGAAGCGGTTGAGGGCATCGTCAACGACTGCATCAGTGTCGGCGAGACCAGTGTAGATACGGCTCCCAGCGAGAGTTATGATTCCGTGCGCACTGAACGCGGCCCCCATCTCTTCCATCAGGTGTTTGCGAGGGCCAGCCTCTTTCATCACCTTGAGGGGATTGCGCATGCTCATGAGCATGACTCCCGAGGTCTGCAGATGAACGATCGAACCGAAGTTATATGCAACGTAGGGCAAGCCAAGGCGATCGATGATTTCATCCAGGCCTTTTCGCAGGCGGTCTCCGGCGCGGCCGGCCTTCACCGCGGCGTCGATTCGCCGCATCTCCTGAATGGCGAAATAGCCTGCAGCGCAAGAGAGCGGATTGGCAGACAGGGTGCCTCCGACAAAAGCGCGCTTTGAGGTAGTTCCGATGCCGCCGGCGAGCAGCATCATCACATCGCGCCGTCCACCGATGCCGCCGGCCATGGGATAACCACCCGTCAGGCATTTTCCCAGAACGGTGATGTCGGGCTTTACTCCGAAGTAGCCTTGCGCTCCGCCCATGCCCACGCGGAATCCAGTGACGACTTCGTCGAAGATAAGCAGGGCTCCAAATTCGCGGCAGAGAGCCTGAAGTTCACGATTGAAGTCGCGCTGGACAGGACGCGTGCCGCTCTCTGGTCCGAGGGGTTCGACGATGATGGCGGCGGTTCCGCCACGCAGGCGGTTGAGCCATAGGGTTCGGCGGAGCGCATCGAGATCATTCGGGAATCGCTCCTGAATATAGGCGGTGGACGCCTTGGGTATACCGACGGCCTCTCGTCGGCCGGTGCCGGGAATCCGCATGCCGTAGACCATCTGGTCACTCCAGCCGTGATACGCTCCGCCGATCTTGATCACCCATTTGCGGCCAGTGTACGCGCGCGCCAAACGGAGCGCCGCCATCACGGCCTCGGTTCCGGAGCCCAGCATTCTGAACATTTCAATCGCGGGCATGGACTGGCACACCAGTTCGGCGAGTTTGACTTCATACTCATGCAGGAGGCCGGTGACCGGACCGCAGGACTCAAGCAGCGAGTGCACTTGCTGCCGAACAGTGTCATCGTTGGAACCGAGCAGGATCGGGCCGCCGGCCTTAAGAAAGTCGATGTAGCGGTTCCCGTCTGCGTCGGTGAGATAGGCGCCGCTTGCTTCCGTGATGGACAACGGGAACGGATAGTTAAAGGCCAGGTTGTGCTGGACGCCGCCGGGAATGAATCGCGCCGCTTGTTCGGAAAGCCGTTGCGAGCGCGTGCATTTCTCGTGGAAATAGTTGAGCACGGTCTCCATGTTTTCGCGGCGAATGGGACGGACTGGCTGCCGGATGAGTGCGGCAAGGCGCTCATAGATGTCGTCCATGTCCGGCCATTCGGAGATGCCGTATGAGTTCTCCGGAGCACTCTCGTTAACGAGTGGCGAGTTGACGGCAGCGACAGTCATTGAACGTGCTCCATTTCAGGGGTAGCGGCAAGTAGTAGTGTGAGAACCTTTGATGACGCGGGTTCACAACCCGCCGAGATATGAGTGCTGATCGCGTCGTGGAAGAAGGCGATGCAGGCCGTCTCCAGGACCTCGCCCATTTTCACTGTCTCGTCCAGTGTCGGGCCGCAGCAAACCACACCGTGGTTTTGTAGGAGATAGGCATTAATATCCGGCCGGATCTTCTTCCGCAGTTTCGACGCCAGCCAGGTTGTGCCCGAAGGCGCATAGGAAACGAAGGCAGCGGTTGATCCGAGAAAGGCCCAGTGACGCGGATCTTGAATTTCAAGCTCGCGCCCGAGCAGGGTATAAGCGCTGGCAATGGGCTGATGGGTGTGAATGCTGGCGTCGCAGTCGCGGCGAAGGCGCAGAACATTGGCGTGCAAACGGTGCTCGACAGAAGGCCGATGATTTCCCGCGACCTGCACAAGGTTGTCGAGGCGAAGCACGCAGATATCCTCCGGGCGCATCGCGTAATAATCGGTTGCCGAGGGAGTGACAGCGAAATGCTCGTCGTCAATACGGCAGGCGACGTTCCCTCCGGTTCCGGCAAGATATCCCTTGTCGGCCAAAGACAGACAAGTTGAGACAACTTCACTGCGCACCCGATCGAAGTTCATAGGCCCGCTCCATTCATCGGGTTTAGCCTGCGATACAAGGGCGCGAGGCGCCGCCAGGCAAAGATGAAATTCTCAAATGCCTCGTCGTAAACGCTTTTCCTTGAGGGGTCGGGCAGGTAAGTGTGGCGAATGCGTGTCAGACCGGGGATGTCGTCATAAGACAGGTTGCCGATTCCTACGCCGCCGATCAGCGCGGCTCCTACGGCATTCGCCTGAATCGGTGCTTCCATTTGCTGAACCGGAAGATTGAGCACGTCGGCGAATATCTGGCACCACACATCGGAAGAGGCTCCTCCACCAACCAGCGTGATCTGATGCAGGGGCTTGCCAAGAAAGCGGCCGACTGGGCCAACCATCCGGCGGGTGTTCAGCGCCACACCTTCCAGGAATGCGCGGATGATGTCTTCGCGCGTGTGCTGCAGGGACATGTTCAACAGGCCGGCCCGCAAACTGGGCTCGTCGACCGGGCTGCGTTCACCGCAAAGCCAGGGCATGTAAAGCAAGCCCCGGGCGCCGGCAGGAACAGACGCGGCGATTCTATCCAGAGCGGGATCAATGTCTGCAGGCCGTGGCGCGGCCAGCTCGTCCTGATGGAAAAGGATTTTGTCGGAGAGAAATCGAAGATTCGAGCCGGCCGACGACTGCAGGGCAACCGCCAGATAGCGCCCCTTGATAGCGCACGGCACAGCTGCGATTTGCGCGGATATATCTGTCTTTTTGCGAGGAACGTGAGCGCCAATCCAAGAGGATGTGCCGATATAGAGGTGAGCTTCTCCGTCGCGAACTGCTCCAGATCCAATAGCCGCTGCCGAATTGTCCACGGCGCCTGCAACCACAGGCGTATTCGCCGGGAGCCCTAATTCCCGGGCGGCCGAAGACCATAAGGGGCCGAGCACGTCAGTACATTGCACAATGTCCGGCAATTTTTCCGGGGCTATGCCGGATTGGGCGATCAGCTTCTTGTCATACCGGATATTGTTTGGATCGCGATTGTCCGTCACCCATGACGTCAAAATGGAGTCCACCGTCGCAACAAACCGGCCTGTAAGGCGCAAGTTCATGTAGTCGAGAGCGTTCAGGAATTTATAGGTTTTGTCGTAGATCTCGGGCCATGCTTCCTGGATGAAAGCCATGTGCCCGGCAGGATCTTTACCGGAAAGAGCCGGCGCCCCGCCAGCGCGCCGGATCCAATGCGCCAATTTGAAGGGATCGTAACCGGCCACTGAGAATGCCCGGCCTTTCGATCTACGGCGAATGGCCTCCGCGCCGCGCATGTCGATCCACGACATCGCCCGATGAAGCGGCCGCCCGGTTCGATCGACAGGAACCGTGCACTCGCCCTGGCAGGAGCAGCAAATGGCGGCAATCTCTCCATTGTCGTCGCCCAGTGTCGCGATCAGTTCCCGAGCCGCGGCAAGAAAAGCATTCCACCAATCCTCAGGATCCTGTTCGGCGCCTACGGTGTCCACGATGTGAAGCGGAACGGGAGAGAACGCCCACTTATGAACGATCTCGTCGAAGCCCACGAGGGCGCACTTGCAGCCGGAGGTTCCCAAGTCTACGGCCAATACAAATTGGTTGTGACGTGTAGCCATTATGGCCTTTCCTGCCTTGTGCGCTCATCTCTCCCGGTGAGGTGGATGGCCCTGATGCTTGCGCTGCCCGCTGTCTATTAGTCCTCTGATAATATGAGCATTAGTCATGTTCTGTCAAACCGGAGATGATTGCCTTTTGAACGTAGTTGAACAGGCCCTGAATCGGCCTATGCTCAAGAAAGCGACGTCTAAATGCCATTTCCGGTTCGATCGGCCTCTCTTTTTCTCAAAACAAGATAGTGTATGGTCAGTATCGGAACAATACACAGGTTTAAGGTCCAATTGCACTAACCTCATAGCTGTGAACAGATGAAAGACAGGTGGGGGACAACGATGCTTGAGGTGGAGAACAGGACTCTCATAAAGAGGGTACCTCGACAGGAACGCAGTCAGGCTCGCTTTGAAGCCGTGCTCAAAACCGCACTCAGCCTCTTTGCCGCGCGTGGATATGAAAACGTCTCCATGCGTGAGATTGCGCGAGAGGCCAGGATGCCTATCGCGACGGTGTATCAATACTTCCCGATGAAGCTGGCCATTGTGCGGGAGATGTGGACCCGTTATACATCGACCATTGCGGAGACGCTGGCGACGGGGATTCGCGACGCGCTGAGAAATGGCCGGAATGACTCGCAACATCTTAATGACATCATCATCGACAAGATGGCAGAGCTGCAGTCATCCAATCCTGCTTTTATCGAGATATGGAGTTGCGTGACAGCATCGATGGAACTGCGCGCGCTCAATGTGGAAGACACGCTTCAGAATGCGCGGGTAATTACCGATGCGCTGCAGGAGATGCATCCCGGGATCGATCCCGGGATTGTTTATGACCGCGTCCTGATTGCTATCGAAGCGGCCAGCGCTACCACTCGTCTTGCTCTGACTCTGCCGGAACCACACCGTGCTCGCGTCTTACTCTCGTTGAAATCAGCTCTCTTTCTGCTTCTTGAGCCGGCGACGATGGAAAAAGGCAGACGCGCCGCCTCGTCTTCTGCGAGGAAAAAGACGCCGCCTACTCAGACAACTCTCCGGAGCAAACGCTAGGAGAGGAGCCACTGCAGAAGCCGATCCTTCCTGTTGCTGAACGGCGGATAGCGCACGTCGAGATCGCCCCATAATTCACGGTGCACTACCGCTTTGGAATGGGAAAACGCATCGAAGGTGTAACGGCCGTGGAAGGCCCCCATCCCGCTATTGCCGACTCCGCCGAACGGCAGGCCGGGCACGATCTGATTGACTATTACGTCATTTATTACGACGCTGCCGGAGCTTATGTCGCGAATTGATCGTCTTTGCAGCGAGCGATTTTTCGTAAAGAGATAAAGCGCCAGAGGTTTGGGCCTCGCCCTGATGAATGCCAGGGCTTCTTCAATTGTCTGGTACCCAACAACCGGCAAAATCGGACCGAAGATTTCTTCCTGCAGGACAGCTGCGCCAGCCGGCAAATCGGTGAGCACGGTTGGCGCAATGTACCGGTCCGTTGCATCTGTGTTGCCTCCGATCGCAACCCTGCCGTCCCGCATGAGCGCAAGGAGCCTTGAAAAATGCTGCTCGTTTACGATGCGCCCGTAGGACTCGCTGCGATGCGGATCGGGTCCATAAAATCGCAGAATTGCCCGGCGTAAGGAGTCGATCAACGCGAGTCGCATGTGCTCCGGGACGAGGACATAATCCGGGGCTACGCAAATCTGGCCGGCATTCATAAAGCGGCCCCAGACAATGCGGCGGGCGGTTACTTCAAGTGGTGCATCCGATGCGACGATTGCGGGATTCTTCCCGCCGAGCTCGAGCGTCACCGGCGTCAAGTTCTCAGCCGCCGCCTTCATTACGATCCGGCCCACACGGCTGGAGCCGGTATAGAAGATCTTGTCGAATCGGCATCCAAGGAGCCGCGATGCGGTTTCCGGACCTCCGGTGAACACGATAACCGAAGTCGGATCGACATAATGCTCCAGATATCTGGCCATCAGCGAAGCGGAGTGCGGCGCGACCTCAGACAATTTCACGACCGCGGCGTTTCCGGCCGCAAGCGCGCCGGCAAGCGGTATGAGAATTTGCTGAAAAGGATAATTCCAGGTCCCAAGAATCAGCGCTAGGCCGAACGGCTCCTGCTGTACCCAGCTTTTTCCGGGCTGCGCAGCAATCGGAGTATGGACACGGCGGGGTTGCAGCCAGCGCCGCAGATTGCGCCGTATCAGCCGTACCTCAGAACGCACCATTAGAGTGTCTGCAACCCGCGCCTCAGTAGCGCAGCGGCCGAGATCGGCTTTGAGCGCTGCCAGCATCGCATCTTCGTGATCGGAGACGAAACGCAACACTCCGTCGAGCTGAGCCAGCCGCCAGGAGAGCGTGCGATGCGCGCCTTCGTCGACGGCTTTCCGCAATTTTTCAAGCCGGGCCTCCGGAGTGATGGCGGCTGTTTCTGTTTTGATCGTCATCGGATTCATTGCGTTCGAGCGCCTCTCCGCTTTTGGATGTTCGCACGCAGGCGAAAGAGAACGGTCACGTCAGGTAAGCCGAAACGCGCGACTCTCCAGCGTAACGAAATCTGATCGCGCTATATGCGATCAACGCCAAAATGTTGAATGTGAGGACGACGATTCCAACCGATGACGCACCAAAGGCCGCGCTCAGGCTGGTCGACAGGCTCGGACCGAGTCCGTTGCCGAGGGTTACGAGACCTGTAGCTGCCGCAACCAGCCGTCCGGTGTGGTCCAGGCTCGCCGATAGTCCGAGTTGATAAATGAGAGAGGAGAGATTAGTGACCGCTTGCAGAACATTCGCCGCAATGAAGACCCAATGAACCGCCACAGTGCTTATTAAGACGATCGACACGGCATTGACCAGAATGAGCGACTGCATGGAAGGAAATCGGCCGAAACGATCGCCCGCCCACGCCGCTCCCATCGCGCCGAGTAACAGCAGGAGCGTGGCAGCCGAAAGCAGGACCCCGATTCCGTGACTGCTGAAACCGGCACGCCTGCCGAAGGAATCTTCGAGGCTCCAGAATGCTCCCTGACCCAGTTGTGTGAGGAAGATCGCGAGCACGACCAGCGCGGCGGCCGACGAAAGAGGCGACCGCGATGATTGCCTGCTAACTTGCTGCCGCGCGGGGGATGAGGGCAGACGTGCCAGCAGGCATGTCCCGGCGAGACAGATAAGCAGAATACAGGCATATGCGCCACGGTATCCGAAACGATCGACGCTGTAAGGCATGACGACAAGCCAAAGCGCGGCATTGACGATCGAGATCATCGTCAGGATAGCGATGATCTTCTCGCGGTCGATTCCGCGTGACAGCACGCTGGTTGCATTGGCGGCCACTATGCCTGCTCCAATGCCTGCGATGAGGCGGGATACAAAGAACAGCGAAGGCGATGGCGCGAGCAGGGTGAGCGCGGTGCCGCCAATTGTGAGCAAACCTCCCGATAGCGCCCAGGCGCGCGGGTGTTCCGTGCGAAACCATGCCGAAAGGCCGAGTGTGGTCAGCGCCGATACGGCCAATTCCATGCTCAGGAGCAGTCCAGCGCCCCGAGCGGAAAATATGCCAGCGACCTGGAGGGTATCGATCAGCGTAGGCATAAGGAAGAGGGCTGTAGTAACGATGAGCTGCGACCCGGCTGCAGGAAACAGAATCATCCTGTCCCGCTTATGCGGCAAGATATTTCTCAGCACGATGCGATCCGTTCGACGAGCATTGGCGCGTACCTGTCAGGTATCAACTCAAAGTGGGCCTGAAAATCACGCGTGGCGCAACATGAGCTTTGCTCATGTTATTGTAGAACCGGGGCAAAGAGAACTGCAAATTCGTGAGAGCCACAGATGTGGCGATTCTCTCCCAAAATTACCGTCGGTGACATCATATGAACGCGTCCCTCCGTACAGCCGCTCGCCTTTGCAACCTGCTCGTTTTTCTCGTGATGCCGGCCGCGGGCATCGCGCAATCCGTCTCCAAACCTATTCCCAGCATCGAGAAGACGGGCGAGACTTTTCGCTTGATGGTCGATGGCAGCCCTTACCTGATGCTGAGTGGCCAGATTCACAATTCAACGACTTCCAATGCGGATGACCTCGATAAAGCGCTGGATGTACTTGCCGGCTGGCACGCCAATACGGCGGAGGTGCCCATTTACTGGGAAGCCATTGAGCCGAAGCCTGGGCAATTCGATTTTCGCCTGGTGGATCGCGCGATCCAGGCAGCGCGGAAGCGCGACCTGCACCTCGTGCTGCTGTGGTTCGGCACCTGGAAAAACGGCGAGAGCCACTACGTGCCCGAGTGGGTGAAGCGCGACAAGCAGAAATATACGCGCGTGCTGGGCTCGCGAGGCGAGGAGACGGAGATTATCTCTCCGCTTTGTCGCGCCGCCATGGACGCCGACGCGCGAGCCTTCGCTGCGCTGCTGCAGCACGTGAAGAGTGTCGATGAAGCAGATCGCACCGTTCTTATGGTTCAGGTGGAGAACGAGCCGGGACTACTCGGAACTGACCGGGACTATTCCGAAGCCGCTAATCGCCTCTTCGATGCGCGAGTGCCGAAGGAGTTGCTCAGCTTTCTGGAGAGCCATGGCCGCCAGCTCTCTGCCCCGATGATCAGGGTATGGGACAAATCGCCGAAGTCGGGCAATTGGAAGCAGGTCTTTGGGGAACTGGCGCCGGAATCATTCAGCGCATGGCTGGTCTCGAATTACGTCAATACGGTTGCAGCTGCCGGCAAGCATGAATACCCGCTGCCCATGTATGTGAATGTCTGGCTGATCGAGGGCGTTGAGCGCGCAGGCCGATGGCCGAGCGGTGGCGCAACGGTGAATGTCTTCGACATCTGGAAAGCGGCCGCGCCAGCCATCGACATCCTGGCGCCGGATATCTACTATCCAAAGTTCTACGATGTCGCCGCGCAGTACACCAGGCCGGATAACCCACTCTTCGTTCCGGAGACGAATTTCAATCCTTACTTTGTGGGCTTTGCCTACACCACGTTCGGCGACTTCAACGGGATCGGCTTCAGCCCTTTCGGGATTGACGATGTCCAAAGGAGTCCGACCGGTGCTGCGATCGGCGCCGGCTTTGAGGATACTTATCGCGTGCTGCGTCCTCTGCTGCCGCTGATCGTTCACTACCAATACACGGGCAAGCTTCACCCTATCCTGCAGGGACTTGCAAATGGAGAAGACTGGAAAGAGTCGATCCGGGTCGGCGAGCGGCTGGCCGCGAACATCGATTTCACCGCTACCTTCGACCCGGTAAAAGGTAGAGCCTGCGGCATGATCATCGAACTCGCGCCGGACGATTTCGTCATCATGGGCACTGGGTTCGATGTGACGTTCCGCGAGACAGATGGACCACTGCGCGACGCACAGCTCATCTCCATTGAGGAGGGCACTTTTCAAGGCGAGCAATGGATACCGTCCCGCCGCCTCAACGGAGATGAACGTCACGTGTCGCTGCCGGACAAGTCCACCGTGCTGCGGGTGCGGGTCGCGCGATAGATCGATCTCTCGCCGGTCGCCGGCTTAGTCATTGCGGCTAGTTCATCGTCTCGTTCTTCAGGGAGTCTATATAGCGCTGCAAGATAGAGGCGAGGTAAATCCAGTTTGCGGGAGACGAACTCTCCTGAGTCGTTTCGGTGCGGGTGACGAAGTAGAGAGCGGAGTGTCGATGGGTCCCGCAACACTGGCATCTGGAAGAAGATCTGTTCAGGGAAGTCACCGATCCCAGGATTATCCTCGATGAGATATGACGGCGATTTGCCGACAACCGATTAAGTGGATGGAACAGCTGGGTTATAGCTTGTGAAGCCTGCCTTAGCCATTCCACGTTGTGCCTCGGGATTCTTCATGAAGGTTTCCCATACAAAGGAAGTGCGTACATTTTCCGCCATGAGCATGGTGATTCCGGTGTCGATACCGATAACGTCTTTGTCATACCATTGTTTCAACGGATTGAAGGCATCGACGAACCCGTAGCGGCTCCAGGCTTGCGGATAACGAGCTTTGATATTCTTCAGAACACGCATGGTAGCCTCGGGCAGAAACGGCAGCGAGCCTCCAGTTGCTGCGGGGACTACGGTCCCGTCGATAGGACCCGTGGCCGGTGGGCCGCCCCAGACCACATAGCCGTTTTCGGAGTCAGATGCAGTGATGCCCCAGAGATCGTCACTGTAATCGGGGAAGTTCCTGGCCAGTCCTACACAAAAGAGGCGGTGAACCTCCGTGGCGATGACTGAGTTCTGAAAGTAATCAGCGTATTTATCGCGCTTGTGCCGGAAGTCGAACCATGCCTGGGAGAATTGATTTACAAAGAGCGGGGCAAAGGAGCCAATGTAGCGCATCCCGTCATATTCGAAGGTTGTCCGTTTCCATGCGAACCACGTGTCGGGCTTCAGGGGGTGAGAGGAAGAACCCATCCCGAGCAGATAGATCATCATCAATTCGCTGTAGTCGTTCCATTTGGATGGCAGGAAGCCCATCTCAGGCGTCCATCCCATAGACAACAGCGCGATGTCTTCTGATATCCAGGACCAATCCACACGGTCAAAAATTGCGTGTGAAAGTTGGAAAATGTCTCGATCCCGAAAGTGCTGGCGGCAGGTCAGGATGCCGCAAAGCAAGATCGCGGTATCGATGGAGGAGACCTCAGAATCCCACATCCGCTCGCCGGTATTCATGTTGGCAAAATGAAAGAAAAATCCGCGATGCGTGGGCAACTTCTTCCAGATGAAATCCAGAGTTTTGATGACCCGCAGACGTGCGTCCTCGTGGGAGATAAACCCGCGTTTCTCCGCAATGCAGATTGCTGTCAGACCGAAACCAGTGGACGCGATGCTTGCAGCCACCGTGGTGTCCGTTGTGCGCACATTGCAGCGGTCTTTGATCAATCCAGTCTCTGGATTAGCTTGCTCCCAGAAGAAGAGGAAATTGGCACGTTCAAGATCGTCCAAAAACTTATCGTCCTCAGGTGAAAGCCCCGTCGGCGAACTCACCGGCGCCGATTCTCTCTGCTGTTGCGCTGCCAGTGCCCACACAGGAAGCGCTTTCCATAACGGGATGCCAAGGGAGGCGCCCGCCATTCGACGCAGCAGTTCACGCCTGGAATTGGGCTTCTGCTGTCTATCGACTATTCTGCGGATTTGCGCTTCGGTTCTTCCACCAAGTTCGTCTGCGCTGCCATTCATGCTCATTCAGTCCGTCCGGAGACTTGCGGAGAAACTCATTCTAATTAACACTTTATATTGAATAATATGCAAGGATGTTTGGTAAGAGCGGTCCGTGCAGGGTGTATTCCAAATTATGGGTCCACTGCTGATCAGCGGTGAATAATGCGAAAGAAGCACATCTGGACGATCATCGCGGCGGTCTCCACCGTCTTGCTCATTCTGCTACTGCTGTACCTGCACCGGAGATCGATTTCCGTCCGACAGGAAATACCGGTTCAAGGCGCAGTGATTCGGCAGGATGCTGACCCCGACAAACAGCGGCCGATAGCCGATGTAGCGATCACACTGACAGATGGCGTGAAGACCATCGAGACTCGCTCCGAAGCTTCGGGATATTTCAAACTCGTCTGGCAAAAAAACGTATTGTCCGAAAACCCTCTCACTCTGAGCTTTCGATACCCGAATTACGAGCCCCTTAACTTGACGGTGCAAACCGGAAGATTAAAGACGCCCCCCGAGTTATACGTTGCTGCAATGATTCCGATCCCGCTCAAGAGCGTCGCTGCATCCGGGCTTCGAGAGACGGTGGTCTCCAACGTCCGCGTGAGATATACCCTCAATTCCCGTGAAAACACGAATGTGGGAAGCGCAGTCAAAGTCTTTCAGGTTGTCAATAAGGCGAATGTGCCCTGCAACCACCAGGCCCGATGTTCGCCGGATGGCCTGTGGAAGGCATCTTCTGCATCGGCGTCGATGGATGCCGGACCGGACAATACATTCGGCAATGTAAGAGCCACCTGCATTGCAGGGCCGTGCCCATTTACACGTATTGACTCAAGTGGATTTGTTCACGGCGGGCGCAACATCCACGTTTCGGCCTTGAACTGGTCGGATACGGCTACGTTTTTGATCGAGGCTGAGGTTTTTCGTAATTCGATCATTTCCAATGTCCGCGAGTCATATCCTGTCATCTTTGACCGGACGCTCAACTTCACGCTCCCACCAACCGAGGAAGGTGTGAGTCTTGAGGCCGAGATCGACGGCTCTCCCATCGTGTTCCCTCTGAGTCCGGACCTCAATTTGAGCTGGGCCACTTGTACAGTCCGGACTGACACGGATAAAGAGAAGACCACGGTGTATCGTTGCGAACTCAAGCCGGGTTATCGGTTCTAATCTGCGATCGGCGTAAATTTCACTTCTAGCTAGATTGAGATCGAGCGAATCTGTTCCTGCAGAGCCTCGTTTCCGTAACGGGTGACCGGCGAGCAAACCACGTATGTTCCTGCAGCACAAATGGAGGCCAGACAGGTGGTTTCAGCCCGGTTGGATTGTCCGCACATCCGGTCCGGCGGAAGGACTGATTGCGCAGATGTGCAGCGCGCGCCCTGACAAGCGCGGATCCCACCTTGCCGTCTCCGATTTCTACAGTGCGCGACCTTGGCGATTTGAGTGCGTGGTGGTGTCGGATTCAGCCTTATGGGGTCTCGAATTCAATGGGGTACAAATTCAGGCTTATGCGTGAACCCACCCACACAACAACAACTCCTGCCGCCGCTAGCGTTTCTAGCTGCAGCCGCTGGTGCTGCCGCAGCTCATGCAGCGGTAGCAGCTTCCATTGCGGACCATGATGGCCCCGCAGGTATGGCAGCTGGGGGCGTCGCCCATGTCGTAGAGGCCTTTCATGGCGTCGGAGGCGTGGTAGATGCCTCGGTCCTCCATGTGGAGCTCGCTGCGGGATTGGCTGACGGCTCCGAGCTCGGGCAGGATTCCTCCCTGCGGTGCGCTGGTGTAGCCCATGCCCTTTGGCTGAAAGCTACCGGAACCTGTGGCGCTCGATACATCGTATGGATTCCTCGCCTCGTCTGCGGCTTCGCTCAGAATGACACCCTGAGAGGAAGCGGCTTCAAGATTGGCCGCCGGGCCTGCTAGTCCGGCGAAGAGCGAGAGCTGCTGGCCGGAGAGGAAGCGCAGTTGGAGCCAGCGGAAGATGTAATCCATAATGGACTTGGCGTAGCCGATGTGTTCGTTGCCGGTCCAGCCGGAGGGCTCGAAGCGGGAGTGCGCGAACTTCTCACACAGGACTTTGAGCGGGACTCCGTGCTGCAGGGCGAGCGAGACGGCAGTGGCGAAACTGTCCATGAGGCCGGAGACGGTCGAGCCTTCCTTGGCCATCTTGATGAAGATTTCGCCGGGCTGCCCGTTGGGGTAGAGACCGACGGTGATGTAGCCCTCATGTCCGGCGATGCCGAATTTGTGGGTGAGCGAGGCGCGCTCTTCGGGCAGGCGATGACGCACGGCGCGCGGTGGAGCGCTATGGTCCTGGTCCTGCGCGGACGGCGGAGTGCTTCGCGTGATTGAGCCAAGCACGGTGGTGAAAGCGCTAGTGGCGTCGAGGACGGACTTCGCCGTGACCTCGATCTTCTCGGAGATCTTGCCTTCGAGGGTTTTCACGTCCGCTTCCGGCGCGGTCTTGCCGGCGGAGAGCGCAGCAAGGACGCGGTCCGCAGCGGCATTTACAGTCTCATCGGCTGCCGCGCCCTTGATCGCCTTGGCTCCCTTGCCGTCGGAGACGTTGAGCGGCTGCGCGCCCTTCGATCCGTCGCGATAGATGGCGACGGCCTTCAGCCCCTGACGCCATGACTCGAGGTAAGCCTCGGCGATGTCGTCGATGGTGCAGTCGTGGGGCAGGTTGACGGTCTTCGAGATGGCTCCGGAGAGGAATGGCTGCGCGGCGGCCATCATCTTGATGTGGCCCATGTAGTGAATGGAGCGCGTGCCCTTGGAGGGTTTGAAGGAGCAATCGAAGCAGGCCAGGTGCTCGGGCTTGATGCCGGGCGCGCCCTCAATGGTTCCCGTGGCGTCGATGTAGCTGACGATGGCGTCGACCTCGTCGTTGTTGTAGCCGAGCTTGAAGAGAGCGGCGGGCACGGTGTTGTTAACGATCTTGATCATGCCGCCGCCGACGAGCTTCTTGTACTTCACGAGCGCGAGATCGGGCTCGATGCCGGTGGTGTCGCAATCCATCATGAAGCCGATGGTGCCGGTGGGCGCGAGGACGGTGACCTGTGAGTTGCGGTAGCCGTGCTTCTCGCCGTGGGCGAGAGCCTTGTCCCAGCAATCGCGGCTGGCGTCGATGAGGGCGTCGAGTTGGGGCGCGGTAAAGGGCTCGGCACTCGTTTTCGACTTGCCTATATTGTTGACTTCGGCGCGGTGCATGCGGATGACATCGAGGAAAGGCTCGCGGTTGACGTAGTAGCCGGGGCAGGCTCCGCCCTCGTGATCGACGCTGGCGGTGAGCGAAGTGGCGGAAGCGAGCGGCGGGCACTTCTCCGCAATACGCGAGGACTGCAGGTACGCCTCGCCGCACATGATAGCGGTGAGGGTGGCGGCGAAGTCGCGTCCGGCGTCCGAGTCGTAAGGCAGCCCGAACGACATGAGCAGCGCGCCGAGGTTGGCGTATCCCAGGCCGAGCGGACGGTAGTCGTGCGAATTCTTGGCGATCGATTCGGTGGGGTATCCGGAGTTATCGACCAGGATATCCATGGCCGTGATCATGATGTCGATAGCGTTACGATAGGCCTCGATATCAAATGTGCCTGACGGTGTTACGAATTTGAGCAGGTTGAAACTGGCCAGGTTGCAGGCCGAGTTGTCGAGGAACATGTACTCCGAGCAGGGATTGGAGGCGTTGATGCGCGCCGTGTTCTTCGACGTGTGCCACTTGTTGATGGTGGTGTCGTACTGCATGCCGGGGTCGCCGCACTGCCAGGTGGCTTCGGCGATCTTGTGCATGATCTCGCGCGCCTTGCGCGTCTCGACCGGCTTGTGGTCCTTCACAGTGTACGTGGTGAACTCGCCATCGCGCTCAAACGCCCGCATGAACTCGTCGGTGACGCGAACAGAGTTATTCGCGTTCTGGAAGAAGATGGAGCTGTAGGCCTCCGAGTCGGGGCCCGAAGAGCCATCGTAGCCCTCGCGCATGAGAGCCCAGGCCTTGGCCTCTTCCTTCATCTTGCACTCGACGAAGTCGAGGATGTCGGGATGGTCGACGTTAAGGATGACCATCTTGGCGGCGCGGCGCGTCTTGCCGCCGGACTTGATGACACCGGCGAAGGCGTCGAATCCGCGCATGAAGCTGAGCGGGCCGGAGGCGGTGCCACCACCTGACAATTGCTCCATTGACCCGCGCAGGGTAGACAGGTTCGTGCCTGTGCCCGAGCCCCACTTGAAGAGCATGCCTTCGGTCTTGGCCAGAGTCAGGATGGAGTCGAGCGAGTCGTCGACCGCGTTGATAAAGCAGGCGGAGCACTGCGGTGTGCGGTAGCCGGTGACGGAGAACTCGACGGCGCAGGTATGCGCGTTCCAGTGCCAGTTCTGGGCGTCGGACTCGGGCTCAAGGCGGTCGCATCCCACGTTAAACCAGACGGGTGAGTTGAAGGCGACCTTCTGCGTCACGAGCAAGTGGACGAGTTCGTCGTGAAATATCGCGGCGTCTTCAGCGGTGGCGAAGTATCCGCCGGCTAGGCCCCAGTCGCGGACGGTCTCGGCGACACGGGCGATGAGCTGGCGAACTCCGGTTTCGCGCTGCGGCGTGTCGAGCTGGCCATGGAGATACTTGCTGGCGACGATGTTGGTCGCGGTCATGGACCAGTCGATGGGCACCTCGACATCCTTCTGCTCGAAGATCGCCCTGCCTGTGGCGTCGGTGATGAGGGCAGTGCGGCGCTCCCACTGAACTTCGTCGTAGGGCGAAACCGTGGGCTTCGAGAAGAAGCGCTCGAAGCGCAGGGCCGGCTGGGTCTTCGAGACGGTCTGGGCTGCGTTCGGGGAGGCGGCTTGTCCGGCGCTCGGGGCGGCGGTGATAACGGATTTCCTGGTGGCCTCGGCCATGGTGCTCCTTCACAGGGGTGCTACGAATTGGGATGCCCGCACAACGGCGGGTTTATGTCCTGGTTCGGCGGCAAAAATCAGAACCGTTGCCGCTTGAAAATCTCCACAAGAGTGAGTCTGCGGGAGTCATCTTCCAGTCAACGTGCGACTTGCGGATGAGGCTGGAAGGTGAGCTCAATTCCCTGTGAACCTGCGGTAAATTTATAGGGCCGCAAGTGGGAAAGTACCGCTCTTGGTTGTGGGTGTCAAGCCAGAACCACAATATCTTGTATTTTAGATTCAAATTGGTAACCCAGTGCTTCATTTTTGGGACATTGGCTGTGGAGAATCGCCGGGAGCCGCGCCGGCCGCGGGTGAGGAGGGTTCGGAGAGCGGATTTTCCGCCAACTCTGGGCCGAAAAGCGCTGAACGGCGAAACCCCTGGCACTCTTCGCAGGCTACGCGCCGGGGAGAGGAGGCAGCAAGGCAGAAATCAGGCCGTGACTGTGGATGGCTGTGGGAGATGTGGAGAACGCGCCCAATTCGGGAATCGCTTGCGTCCGCCGGGAAATGTAGTGAATCTAAAGGCGCAGCGGAGAACACTTTCCCCGAGGAGCGATCCCTTGTCCCATACAGCGGAAGAGATTGAGCAGATAAAGCATGCGCCTATGATACCGGGCGTGATCGAAGAGATTCTGGCACGCTGGAGTCCGCGGGCATTTTCTCATAGACCTGTCGCCGCGGAGGATCTCAAGAAGATTTTCGAGGCGGCGCGGTGGGCTGCGTCTTCGTACAACGAGCAGCCGTGGCGGTTTTTCGTCGGTCATCGCGGCGATGCGACCTACCAGAAGATTTTCGACAGCCTTGTCGAGTTCAACCAGGGATGGGCGAAGAGTGCGCCGGTGCTGATTTTGTCGGTCGCGAGCAAGTCGTTCGCGCATAACGGAGCACCGAACCACTTCGCGATCCACGATACGGGTGCGGCAACAGCCTACCTGGTGCTGCAGGCGACCAAGCTGAGGCTGCATGGGCATTCGATGGCCGGGTTCAATCAGGAGAAGGCGCGCGCTGCCTTCGGCATCCCCGAAAACTATGCGATTGGCGCGGTGACAGCGCTGGGGCACCTGGGAGATGTTGATGGGCTGCCGGAGGGGTTGCTGGAGCAGGAAATGTCTCCGCGCCAGCGGAAGCCGCTGCATGAGATTGTGCTCGCGGAGTGGGGAGAGCCGGCGAAGCTCTAAGGTCACTTCCCCTTCGGAAATTCGCCCTGTTCACTCTGAGGATTCTCCTGGGTAGCTTCTCATCTTTTATTCATCGCACACTGAGGAATCCGGCGCATACTCTCATCTTTTGGACATGCGCCGTGTTCTTTTCTTTCTCAATCCGCTGCTGATGGAGCGCCGTGGCCGGCGCGCGACGGTCGATCGCGTGGCCGAGTTGCTGCGAGGCTCGGGCTGCGTGGTCGAGATGCAGGATACGCTCTCCGCGCACTCGGCAGGCGAACAGGCCCAGGATGCGGTAGCGAGCGGCTTCGACACAATCTTCGTCTGCGGCGGCGACGGCACAATTTTCCAGGTGATCCAGGGCGTGGCGGGGTCTGAGGCTGCCCTCGGCGTGATTCCTTTCGGCACAGGCAACGTGCTGGCGCAGAACCTGCGTTTGCCGCGAGAACCCCTGGCAGCGGCGCTGGCGCAAATGCACGCGAACGCGACGTCGATACCGCTGGGCAAGATCGTGTGCAAAACTCCCGGCCACGTGAAGGACAAGAATTGGTACTTCACGATTGCAGCAGGCATGGGTGTGCACGCAGCGCTGATGAATCTGGCCCCGACGGGAACGGGGAAACGGGTGGGCGGTCCGTTCGCCTACTACGCCGGCGGTGTGCGGCTGCTGGTTCAGCATCCGATCGAACCTTTCGATTTCGAAGTGACGACCACTGGCGGCGAAGTGCGCCGCTTTCGGGCCAACGAAGCAATTGCCCTGCGGGTGCCCGCGGTCAACTTGTGGCGAGCCGGGGGCGATCTGTTGAAGCCGCAGCTCCGCGTGGCGAGCGTGCGCGAGACGAGTCGCGCGGGATTGGTGCACGCCAGTTTTCATGCTCTGGTGACACGCAGGAGCAATGGCAATTCGAGCCTTCCATACGCTCAGTTTGACGATGCGAGCATGGTGGTGTGCAGTCCGGTGCCGGACTACGATTATCAAACCCCCTTGTTGATCGAGGCGGATGGCGAAGTGATTGGCCTAGAACGGGCAACGATTACAGTCGCACAGAGACGGTTGCGCCTGCTCTGGCCTGGCCGCATGAATTCGTAACAGTTGTTGATTTGTTTGATGGGAACGTGTCAGATACTCGCGGTACTTGAGAATACAAAGCAGATACTTCGATTCCGCTCCGCTTCGCTCAGGATGACATTCTCTTTTTTTGACCCAGATCGTGCCCATTACTGTTTCTTTTCTGACGACGCCTGAACAGTGGCGTCAAAAACGCCGGTTTCAATCATATTTCCGTGCTTCATCTGAACGAAGATCCGATAGGTTCCCGCGCTGGGAAATCCATACGGAAAACTGACCGTGCTGGGCGGGGCGCCCTGATTCATGCCCATTCCGGGCATGCTCTTCATATCCAGGCTCTTCATCTCTTGGGATGGCGAAGTGCCCTGTATCTGGTCGTTCTGGGATTGGGCAATCATGAGAGCAGCCATGGAGGCCGAACCTGAGGGATGGATGTGCGCGAAGACGCTTCCGTCGGTTTTGACGAAGGCGGCGTGGCCTGGCATGCCCATGTAGAGCGCCATATCACTGGCGGGTTGGTCATTGGGATCGAGCAGCTCGAAGGTGAAATCGTAGGGCGATTTTGCGACCAGCGTATCCGGGCGCTTCCAGGTCATTGTGTAGCCGTCGGGCAACTTATAACTTGCGGTGGTCTGGGTCGCCACGCCCAAATACTTAAGCGCAACGGAAGTTCCTTCGGCGTCGTCGCCGGCGAGAGCGCGACCCGCAATGTAGGGCAGCCTGATCGAAGAGATGAGCGTCTCCGGAAATCCATTAGCGTGAACGACGTCCGCGTAGAGCCGGTATTCTCCCTTTGGAATAGTCGGGAGAAGGAGTTGAAATTCCCCAGTGCCAACTTGCTCGGGATGCAGGTGGAAGACGACATCCATCGCAGGCCAGCGCAGCATATATAGGTGCATAAGGTGGTTGTGGTCGGGGATGAAGTCGTCCAACTGGCGCTGTTTGACCCAGCCGGGGTCGGATAACTTGAGATCGAGGACATTGCCTGGCTGGAGCTGCGCCTGCATTTCAAGCGGCTTGTAGATGTAGTGGCGATAGTCCGCGGCTTCCGCGCCCCACCACTTGTTCCCGAGAACAATGGCGGCAAGAAGCACCACAAATGCAACCGCCATGGCGACATAAGCGCGGCGGCGTGGAACGGACGGCGCTTCCGCGCCTGGCGTGAGTTGCGCTTCGCGCGCGGCCGCTCCAATGATGCCGACCAGTCCGAGAAAAAGAACAACGCCGAGGAAGGCGAGGATCGTGCCAAGGCCGCGCTCCATTTTGCGTGTGCCCATCGCCGTCGCGGGGACTGGGACCGAGAAGACTCCGGGGCCTTGATTCCCGCTTACAAAGAAACGGATCTGCCATGAACCGGTTGCCATGATCCAAAGATGGCCGGCGAAGTATTGAGCATCGGCAGATGGCCGCTGCATCGCGTCCGGCACCGGTGGATGCTTTGAGCCTTCCCCCGTGAGCGGAATGGGCGTAATCTCGACGCGGTCGATGCCGGAGGTCTGGGACCGCACCTCGATATCCGCAACACCGGGAATGACGAGCGGCGGGCGGACCACGACAGAGAGCTTATAAGGACCAGCATTGCCCTCGACGTAGACGTCGGGGCTGCCTACATGAGCGCGGGCTGCCAGCGGAACGAAAGCCAGCGGTGCGATCGCGAGAAGGACCAGTATGGGCAGGCGGCGTTTGTTTATCATCGTTGCAGTTTCTTCATCCAGCGGCCCAGTGCGAGCCCCAACCAGGTGAAGACCATGGCGTAAAGCATCGCCATGAAGAGGCCCTTCCAAAGCACAATGCCCTGTTCGGGCTCAACAAATTGGCGCAGGACATCTTTTGAGGTGGGAGGCATGCCGTAGTCGACATAGCCAGTTCCGAAGAAGCGATTGGCTGCAGTTTTGGTCATCAGGAAGTCGGCAAAAGGCCACTCAGCGGCAACGAGAGTCAGCACGAAGATGGGACCGGCCGCGATCGCGATGATCCAGGGCTTCCACTCTTTCGCGTAGGTGAGCAGCAGGTCGATGGCGATGGCGGGAATGATCAAGAGCAGCGGAAACTTGGGAGGAATGAATTGTGTGAGATGCCGATAAACCGGCCCCAGCTTGGGCTCCGCGGGAAAGAGCGGGAGAATGAGGATAAGCCCGCAAACAAAGAGGGTGTAGAAGGCGGCGATCGAAGTTGCGGCCCAGCGGTTGCGCGAGGCGACGTGAATGGCGGCAAAGTAAAGCGGCGTACCCAGAGTGCAGACAATATAGGCGCTGGCGCTGTGCAGATAGACGTCCCAGGTGTACTCCATACGGAAAAACATGGAAAGCACAAGCAGCAGGCCGGAGAGATAAATCATGAGCCATTGCAGATGGCGGAACTGTGCGCTCTGAGGGCCGGCGGCGGCCTCTGCGCGGTTCATGGCGGCAACGAGTAGGAAGAGTGCACCAAGGCACACGGCCCAGATGCCCAGCATGAGCACGGCGTGCGGCGGCGACACTATCTTGACGTCGAGGCCATAGGCGTTGTGCCACCAGTTATCGAAGGGCGCGGAGGTAAGCATGGCGACGCCTCCCCAGGCTGCGAGGAAGGCTCCGAAGGGTCCTCGCAGGCCGAAGACGCGGACGGAAGAGGCGACCATTTGCGGCGGCCGAAGGAACGTAGTGAAGAGAATCAGATAGCCACTCCAAATGCCGGCGAGAACTCCGCAGAGATAGATTGCCATGTGGGCCGGGGTCCAGAAGGTGTCGCGGCCGATGGAGCGATGCCACGAGACATCCCAGTGCGCTCCGATGGTGACGGAGGTGACGGCGAGAGCGGCGCACCAAAGATACCAGGGAATCCGGGCGTTTGTGCCGGAGGGGCTTGCGGTGGTAAGAGTGGCCATGGACCTTCCAGACTTCGATGATGAAGATAGGATACAGCGTCAGGCAGGCGCCAGTTATGATGGCATGGAATGACGAGGAGGCTTTGTGCGCAGGTGGATTGCATTGCTGATGATGGCCGCTGTGGCTCCGGCGTGGAGCCAGACCGGATTGTCGACGAAGTGGGAAGAGCTGACGGGGCCGGACTTTATCGCGGCCATTCACCAGGCGCAGGGTGTTTGCGTGCTGCCGTTCGGCATTATCGAAAAACATGGTCCGCACCTGCCGCTGGGCACAGACCTGATCAACGTGCGCTACGCCGTTGAGCACGCCGCGCAGCAGGAGTACACAGTGATCTTTCCGCCGTATTATTTTGGCCAGATTGCAGAGGCGCGGCAGCAACCGGGGACGGTTTCCTACAGCATGCACATGCAACTCGACCTGCTGCAGGAAACCACCGATGAGATGGCACGCAACGGATGCAAGAAGATCGTGATCGTCAACGGGCACGGCGGAAACGAAAGCCTGCTTCCATTTTTTGCTCAGTCACAGTTACAAACTCCGCATGACTATGTGGTTTACGTCTACCGCTGGTCGCCGTCGAACCTGCTTGGGCGTCCGCCGCTTCATTCGAAGGTCGATATGCATGCCGGTGAGTCGGAGACGGCGCACACGATGGCATCGCGGCCGGACCTTGTGCATCAGGACCGCGCGAATCAGGAATCAGGCGCGGACCAAGCCCGGCAGCATCTGCCGGACGGCGTGTATACGGGCATCTGGTGGTATGCGCGGTTTCCCAATCACTACTCGGGCGACGGCAGCCTGGCAACAAAGGAACTGGGCGAGTTCGATATGAAGGCTTGGGAAGATGCAATCGCCAACGTGATCAAAGCGGTCAAGGCGGATAACGTCAGTCTCGAGCTGCAGAACCAGTTCTACAAGGATGCGCAGCATCCGCTGGAGACGAAGCAGTAGGCGGCACGCGGTGTGCAGGGGGAATCGAAGAGCGGTCTCAGTGTTCTTCGTCCGCAAAGAGCGGATTGTTGTTGAGGAACTCCTGGATCTCGTTGTTCATCTCCGGCGAATTGGTGTCGTCGAATACCCAGATTTTCCCCCGGGCCGAGCCGATCAGTTTCCGCTTGGGCCTGGTAGGGACCGCCACGATCTTCACCACTGCCTCACCTCCGCGCGCGATAACGACCTCTTCTCCATGCTCGGCGAGTTCGATGAGTTTGAGGAGATGCGCGTGAACGTGATGGATATTGACTTCCATACCGCAAAGATTAGCGAAATTCGATCAGATTCTGCAAGCCGTAGCGGCTTTTGTCACGGATGGAAGAGTTGTGTCTCCACCTGTTTTCATTGGAGTAGGCGCGGCTAATTGTTTAAATCTGAAATGGTCCTAAAATAATACGCAAGTTCTCTGGTAGTTTTGCTAGTCTCATTGCGGGCGATCAATCACTAGTATGTTGTCGGTAACCGTTTGAAATCGCCGCTGCGAGGGGCAATCATGCCACCTCCAGACATCACCAGATCGAAAGGAACACCCTATGAAGACGAGATGTCTGGCACTGTTGCCGTTTGTTGCCGCCGCTCTGTTAACCCCGCTTAGTCTGGCGCAAGCACCGGTTTTCGAAATTGCGCCGGTGTCAAGCCAGGTCGTGTTCAACGTGAAGTCCTCGGTTTCGATAGTCGGCAAATTTGACAAGTGGGACTCCACTCTCAAGTTCACATCGACGGATATCAATACTGGAGTTTTGGACATTAAGATTGACGCGGCCAGCGTAGACACCGGAAGCGGCATGAAGAATGACAAGCTGAGGAGCAAGGATTTCTTCGACGTAGCGCATGATCCGTACATCACGTTCCACTCGACGAAGATTATCCAGACCGGTCCGGCGGTGAAGGGCCAACCGGTTAACTTTGAAATCGATGGCGACTTTACGATACGCGGAGTGACCAAACCGGAGAAGCTGACGCTGGTAGTTAACGGTGCGGGAACTGGTTCCGCCGAGGCCAAGGGCACCATGGCCTTTGACCGCAAGGACTACGGGATCAATGGGAGCATTCCCTTCATCAAGATCGCCGACCGCGTCGAGGTGACTGTCGATCTCAAAGCAAAGCGCGTCAGCGGGCCTCCGGTAGCGCTCACGCAATAGCCGTTCGGGCGGGAGTCTCTTTGTAATCTGAGCGACTTATCCGTGCGTCGACCAGACTTCGCTCGAGATTGTCAGCGACGTGTTGCTTCTGAATGCATCGCAGACAGTCTCTGATTCCGGCTCGCTGGTCACTTTAGCGTAGGTCGCGAGACGTTCGAGGAGTTCCGCGGCTTGGCCTGCCGCTGGCGTGCCGGCAAGATCAAGATCGTAAGCAAGTCTCAGCAAATCGTAGAGGCCGGCGAAATCGCGGTCTTTTACTCGTCTGCGCAGAGCGATGTTGAGGAGGAACCCGGCGAGCGCATCGGCTTCCGGTCCTGAGAGGCGGCTGAGTTCGTCGCGCCAATGCGGGCGTTTGCCGTCGCCATCGAGAATCCCCAGGATGTGTTTTGCGCGGCCGGGATTTGCGTCGGTTGCGAGGACATATTTGGGCGGGGCGTATCCCGGATGTAACGACGCTGCGCAGACCAGTCCCATGACATACGCGGTGTGATATGCGGTTGCGACCAGATACCGCGTGCGCTCCACGCCTTCCCGCGCCTTGATCTCGCCGATGCGAGTGCTGGGAGTCGGCAGGAATCCGGCTTTGTCTTCAACATGCGCGAGCACGTGGAAGGCAAAGGCTGAAGCGGCGCTCCAGACTTTTCCGGTGAGGGGCCAGCTGAGCAAGACTTCCCCGCTAAGATCGTAGTCCTGCTCATCGAGACAATGAGCCAGCAACGCTTCCGCTTCTGCCAGGATGAAGGCGCGTCGGCGAGGCAGAAGCGCCGGGACAAGATTGAAGTCGGTGACATACATCATCGCGTGCGTGAAGGCGTAGATATCGTCACGGGTGCATCCGAGCAGGTCCATGGGCTGAGCGAGGATCGACCGTCGTGCGCTAGGCGGAGACGTCTGATGGCGCTCCGGCTTCGGCTGATACCAGCCCGCAGCTACCCACTCCTGTTCGAGGATGCGATGCGGGACACGCTCGCGGCCGCATCGCGCCTGCGATTCAAGGCTCACACGAAGGAGCTTGTCGAACTGGTAGTCGTGATAATCCAGGCGGCTAAGACAGACATGCGGAAGAGCGTAATCCCATGCAACGGCTGGCTCGAGACAGAGCCCGAGCAAAGCGCGGTCATTGCGCGCATGCGGGATAAGGAGCTCGGCCACGTTGCGGATGCGCGTCTCGACTTTGTCATGGATCATGGCGGGCGAGGCGGCGACCAGCAGGACGGCCGTCTCGGAAATGATTTTTTCGGGCCGGATGTTTTTCGACGGGTTCTGAGCGTCGGTATAACCGTTGGCGGCCAGATGCTCGACGGCGAGCCCCGCAATATCGAGGGCATGGCAAAGACGGCGGATGAGATCTTGCTCGTCCCACTTACTGCATTCGGTCTGCAAAGGAGCCGGTGTCATGTCGCCCCGCTATGTCCCCGATATTTGGCTTAACGCGTTTAGCCGAGTTCCTGCGCATTCTCGGCGAGTTCGCCAAGGTTTTCGACCGGGGTGCTCAGAGGCAAAACCTGGTAAACGTGAAAGAAGATGCGGTTGGTGCCGCAGAACCAGTCTCCGGGCTCTTCTGCAAGCGAGAGCGAGGGACCGACTTCGGCGAGGACCCGGCCGACGGCGTTGAAGTCGACGGCTTTCGATTCCAGCAACTGTTTGACGATTTGTCGGTGTTGATTGGAATTGCCCATGTGATGCTCCTTTTTGCGAGGCACGGGGGAGGGCCTCTTGTTTCTATTGCCTCGCTTGCAGGAATAGTGCGGGCGACGCGGATTTCGTTTCACGCGGGCGAGCGTGGTCCAGATGGATCAGAAAAAATGGGAGGCCGTAAATGGTGTAACTCGCTATCTTTCGGTCGGCGCTAAGCTCTTTTTTGCTCCGGTTACCCGGAAGCTATAATGCGTTACCGAGAAGTTAAAATCTTTAGCAGATAGTGCCTTTAGTGGTTCACGTATTATTCAAGGTCTTCGTGGATGATTGTGCGGTAGGTGGTAGCGCGCAGCGGTCAGGAGGAGCGCGGACCAAATCGAAGATAGCCAAGTTGAGAAAGGGTGTGCTCAGTGAGCCTGACAAAATGGGTTGGACAACGTGTCAACGATGCTCTCCTGGCAAGGGGCTTTGAAATTGTTCGTTCGGAAAGTCTATATGGCTGGCAGCACATGCAAGCGCATCAGGAGCGATTCAACGCTGCCCCTTTAGCCGAAGATGCAAAGAGCTATCTCAGGCCCGACAATCCCAAGCTTCTTGACCTTGAGCAAAGATACCGTGCGTTTGACGCTCGGGTAACCACCCCAGCCATATGGAAAGACGGCCACGTGCGCGAAGAGGACTTGGCCTATTTTCGTGGCGATAATGGGTGGGTCTGGCAGGTCCACGGTACCAATGCCAACATACTTGCATATGCCCTTTGCCTCTACTATTTGCGATCGATCGATCGCCTCGGACTTCTCGGCAGACTCGGCGAGGACGCCAACTTCGGGAATTTCACCTTCCGGATTGGAGACCAGGACGTCTCGCGCGACTTGCTCGACTCGATCGCGGAAATATATTTTCTGGATCATCATCTTGGCATCGGTTCCCGGCCGGGCTTCCGAATTCTCGACATCGGAGCGGGCTACGGGCGCCTTGCGCATCGCCTGACCACCGCGTTCCCGCACATTGAATATACGTGCACAGATGCGGTGTCTGTTTCGACATTTGTGTGCGATTACTACTTGCGCTTCCGCGGCCTCGAGAAAGCGCGGGCCGTTCCGCTGGATTTGATCGACAGCACGTTGCAGGAACAGCCGGTCGACCTTGCCATTAATGTGCACAGTTTCCCGGAATGCAAAATGGAGGCCATCGAGTGGTGGATCCAGTTGCTCAGCAAGCACCGTGTGAAACACCTGATGATAGTTCCCAACTGCCACGACGACCGCATGCTCGAGAGAGAGGGCCGGGACTTTCAACCGATGTTGGAGAGTTACGGGTATCGGACAGTTTTGAAGGAGCCTAAATTTCTTGATCCCGTCGTCCAGAAATACGGACCGTTTCCAAGCTGGCATCATCTTCTGGAATTACGTTCCTAATGGAAAAAGGCGCCGGGCAAGAAGAAAGCCCAGCGTTTGCTGGGCTTCCCTTCTTGCTGCTTGGGTGGTGCGTTATTCCGATGCGGCCATTTCTTCTGCCTCACCTTCCTGGCGCATCATTTCGAGCTCGCGCTCGGCTTCTTCGTAGGCCTGGCTTACTTCCTGCTGTACGCGCTGGGCCGCTTCTTCGAGCTCCGGTGAGAGCTGGATGTTGCGGTAGTATTCCATGCCCGTACCGGCGGGGATAAGACGGCCGACGATGACGTTTTCCTTGAGGCCGCGCAGGTTGTCGACGGCGCCGTTGATGGACGCCTCGGTCAGCACGCGCGTGGTCTCCTGGAACGATGCCGCGGAGATGAAGCTGTCGGTCGAGAGCGAAGCCTTGGTGATGCCGAGCAGGAGCGGACGGCCAATGGCCGGGCGTCCTCCCTCAGCGATCGCGCGCTCGTTCTCGTTGCGGAAGCGGAACTTGTCGACCTGCTGCTCGAGCAGGAAGTTGGTGTCGCCGACTTCCTCGATCTTCACCCAGCGGAGCATCTGCCGGACGATGGTTTCGATGTGCTTGTCGGAGATGGTCACGCCCTGGAGACGATAGACTTCCTGGATTTCGTTCACCAGGTAGCCCTGCAGCTCCTTCTCACCGAGCACGGCCAGAATATCGTGCGGGTTGAGCGGTCCATCCATCAGCGGTTCGCCAGCCTTCAGGCGCTCGCCTTCCTGCACGTTGACGTGGATGCCGCGTGGCACGGAGTATTCCTTCTCTTCCCCGTTGTCAGCGGTGACGTAGATCTTGCGCTGACCCTTGCTCACTTCGCCGAACTTCACCACACCGTCGATTTCCGAGATGATGGCGGTTTCGCGAGGCTTGCGCGCTTCGAAGAGTTCGACGACGCGGGGCAGACCGCCGGTGATGTCCTTGGTGCGCGTGGTTTCGCGCGGAATCTTGGCAAGGATATCGCCGGGGAAGACCTCATCTCCATCCTGGATCATCAGGTGCGAGCGCGAAGGCATGAGGTAACGCTTGTTGCCCTTGGCTCCCTTGATGATGATGGCCGGCTGGCGCTTCTCGTCGGCAGCATCGGAGACGACGAGTCGCGAGAGACCGGTGACTTCATCCACTTCCTCGTTCAGGGTGATGCCTTCCTGCAGGTCCTTGAACTGGATGGTGCCGCCAATTTCCGTGAGGATGGCGAAGGTGTAGGGATCCCACTCGGCAAGGATCTGTCCGAGCTCGACGTGCTGCCCTTCTTCCACCTTGAGGCGCGCGCCGTAGACGATCTGGTAGCGCTCCTTCTCACGGCCGCGGTCATCGATAACGGCGATCGCTCCCGAGCGATTCATGGCTACCAGGCCACCCTGCTTGGAGCGCACGGTGACGAGGTTAATGAAGCGAACAGAGCCGTTGTTCTTGGCGTCGAGGCGCGACTGTTCGGAGACTCGCGATGCTGTACCACCAATGTGGAAGGTACGCATGGTGAGCTGCGTTCCGGGCTCGCCGATCGACTGCGCGCCGATGACACCGACTGCTTCGCCGAGCTCAACCATGCGGCCGGAGCCGAGGTTGCGGCCATAGCAGAGGATGCAGACGCCGCGCTTGGACTCGCAGGTGAGCACGGAGCGAATCTTGACGCGCTCAATGCCGGCTGCCTGAATTGCAGAGGCGGTGTCTTCGTTGATCTCCTGGTTAATATCGACGATGACGTTGCCTTCGAAGTCCTTCAGTTTCTCCAGCGATACGCGGCCGATGATGCGATCGCGCAGCGGCTCGATGATTTCGCCGGACTCGACGATCGGCATCACGTAGATGCCTTCGACGGTGCCGCAATCCTTCTCGCTGACGATGACGTCCTGGGCCACGTCGACGAGACGACGGGTCAGGTAGCCGGAGTCGGCGGTCTTGAGAGCGGTGTCGGCAAGGCCCTTGCGCGCGCCGTGCGTCGAGATGAAGTACTCGAGCACGGTGAGTCCTTCACGGAAGTTGGCCGTGATGGGGGTCTCGATGATTTCGCCGGAAGGCTTGGCCATCAAACCGCGCATGCCGGAGAGCTGACGAATCTGCTGCTTCGATCCGCGAGCGCCGGAGTCGGCCATGATGTAGATCGGGTTCATGGTGCCGGCCTTGTCAGCTTCCTTCATGTTGTTGAACATTTCGTCAGCGACCTTTTCCGTCACCGTCGACCACAACTGAATGACCTTGTTGTTACGCTCGCCGTTGGTGATGGCGCCGTCAAGGTACTGCTGTTGCACCGCGAAGCGCTGCTTCTCGGCATCGCGTACCACAGGGTACTTCGTCTCCGGGATGACCATGTCATCGAGGCCGACGGAGAGACCGCTGCGAGTGGCGAACTGGAAGCCCAGCTCCTTGATCCGGTCGAGCATCTTGACCGTGACCTCAAGGCCGAGGTTCAGGTAGCAGTAGTTGACCAGCTGTCCGATGCCCTTCTTCTTGAGCAAGCCGTTAACGTAGGGCATGCCCTCGGGGAGTGCATCGTTGAAGATGGCGCGACCCACAGTAGTGGAGATGAACTGCTTCTGGTACTCCACCGGCTCGGTGTGCGTCAGGTCCTGATCGTCGTACGCGGTGGTCATGTCGAGGACAGGACCGGTGTGGCGCAGACGGATCGGCGACAGTGTCTCAACTTCCTTGGCTTCGAGGGCCATGAGCACTTCTTCGATGTTCGCGAAGACGCGGCCTTCACCCTTGGATCCCTTGCGGGCCTTGGTGAGGTAGTAGAGACCGAGCACCATGTCCTGCGTCGGCACCGTGATGGGCTGACCGGACGCCGGCGACAGGATGTTGTGCGAGGCCAGCATAAGCACGCTCGCTTCCACCTGAGCTTCCGGCGACAAGGGGATGTGCACTGCCATCTGATCGCCGTCGAAGTCCGCGTTGAAAGCGGTGCAGACGAGCGGATGAATCTTGATGGCCTTGCCCTCGACGAGCACAGGCTCGAAGGCCTGAATGCCGAGGCGGTGCAGGGTTGGGGCGCGGTTCAGTAGCACCGGGTGGTCCTTGATGACTTCCTCAAGGATGTCCCACACGATGGGCTCCTGCATCTCTACCATTTCCTTGGCCTGCTTGATGGTGGTGCAGTGGCCGGTCTGTTCCAGGCGGTGATAGATGAAGGGCTTGAAGAGCTCGAGCGCCATCTTCTTGGGAAGACCGCACTGATGCAGCTTCAGCTCCGGTCCAACGACGATGACGGAACGGCCCGAGTAGTCGACGCGCTTGCCGAGAAGATTCTGGCGGAAGCGGCCCTGCTTGCCCTTGAGGGTGTCGGAGAGCGACTTGAGCGGACGGTTGTTGGCGCCGCGCAGAACGCGGCCGCGGCGGCCGTTGTCGAAGAGAGCGTCGACGGCTTCCTGCAGCATGCGCTTTTCGTTGCGCACAATCACCTCGGGCGCATGGAGGTCCATGAGCTTCTTGAGGCGGTTGTTGCGGTTGATCACGCGGCGATAGAGATCGTTGAGATCGGAGGTCGCGAAGCGGCCGCCATCGAGCGGCACCAGCGGGCGCAGCTCAGGCGGAATCACCGGGATCACGTCGAGGATCATCCACTGCGGCTTGTTGCCGGACTTGCGGAAGGCTTCGACTACCTTGAGGCGCTTGGCGTACTTGAGGCGCTTCTGGAGGGAGGTCTCGACCTTCATGCGCTCGCGCAGCTCGATCGACAGCTCGTCGATAGCCACGCGCTTGAGCAGCTCTTTGATGGCTTCGGCGCCCATCATGCCCTTGAAGCCAGTGGGGCGATATTGCGCGTCGAGGTCGCGGAAGCGAGTCTCATCCTTGATGATTTCGCGCTCCTTCACGGGCGCGTCGCCGGGATCAACGACGACATAGCTCTCGAAGTAAAGCACGCTCTCAAGATCGCGCAGCGAGATGTCGAGCAGGTGGCCGATGCGCGAGGGGAGGCCCTTGAAGAACCACACGTGCGAGCAGGGCGAAGCCAACTCGATGTGGCCGAGGCGCTCGCGGCGAACCTTGGACACGGTGACTTCAACACCGCACTTGTCGCAGATGACACCGCGGTGCTTCATGCGCTTGTACTTGCCGCAGAGACACTCCCAGTCGGTGACCGGGCCAAAGATGCGGGCGCAGAAGAGTCCGTCGCGCTCCGGCTTGAAGGTGCGGTAGTTGATGGTTTCCGGTTTGGTGACTTCGCCATGAGACCAGCTGCGGATTTTCTCCGGTGATGCGAGCTGGATGCGAATCGCGTCGAAATCAGTGATCGGGCTAGTCAGTTCAAATGGGCTGGAACGGTACAAGGTGTTCCTCCTTGCAGCTGGCTTTTAGCTTCTAGCTATTCGCTCTCAGCTGCGGTTGCTTCTTGTTCTTTACCTGCGGCGCTCTTTTCAGGGAATGCCGCTTCAATCTTGTGCGTCAGCCACTAGCCACGGGTTAATCCCTAGTGGCTAATGGCTAATCGCTGCTCTTAATCGGCGGCTGCCAGCGTGGGCAGCGGTTGCTTCTTGGCTTCGCCGTTGGGAGTCATCTTCATCAACTCCACGTCGAGGCAAAGCGACTGCAGCTCCCGGATCAGCACGTTGAACGACTCAGGCACGCCGGGCTCGATGGCTGCCTCGCCCTTGACGATGGCCTCGTAAATCTTGGTGCGGCCATAAACGTCATCGGACTTGGCGGTGAGCAGCTCCTGAAGAATGTATGCGGCGCCGTATGCTTCAAGCGCCCACACTTCCATTTCTCCGAAGCGCTGTCCACCGAACTGCGCCTTGCCACCCAGCGGCTGCTGCGTGATCAGCGAGTACGGCCCGATGGAGCGAGCGTGGATCTTGTCGTCAACCAGGTGCGAGAGCTTGAGCATGTAGATGTATCCAACCGTTACCGGCTGCTCAAACTGCTCACCCGTCATGCCGTCGAACAGGGCTGTCTTACCCGAGGACGGTAAACCGGCCGCGGCGAGAAGTGCCTTGATCTCCGTTTCCCTGGCGCCGTCGAAGACCGCCGTGCCGAACCAGATGCCGCGCTGCATGCCCAGCCCGACGCGAACGGTCTGTTCGTCGTCAAGCTCAAGCAACTGGCGCAGTGCTGCGGTGTTCACGAACTTCTCCTTGAAGATTTCGCGGATGGCGTTCGCGTCCTGGTTCTTTTTCACGAGATCTGCGACCTGCTTGCCGAGTTCGTGCGCCGCCCAACCGAGATGCGTCTCGAGGATCTGACCCACGTTCATACGCGAAGGCACGCCGAGCGGATTGAGGACGATCTCAACCGGCGTTCCATCGGGCAGATACGGCATGTCTTCCTCGGGAAGGATGCGCGCGATGACGCCCTTGTTACCGTGACGTCCGGCCATCTTGTCACCCACCGAGAGCTTGCGCTTCATGGCGATGTAGACCTTGACGAGCTTGATGACGCCCGGCGAAAGTTCGTCGCCCTTCTGCAGCTTCGCGATCTTCTCGTTGGTGATCTTGCGGAGAACGTCGATCTGGCGCGAGGTCATTTCTTCGATCTCGTCGATCTGCTCGTTCACGCGCGGATCCTTGTCGTTGTAACGGATGCGCTTGAGGTTCTTGGTCGAGATGCGCTCAATGGCGTCGCGATCGAGAACCGCATCCTTCACGAGGAGGCGCTTGTTGGTGCGCTCGTCGTGCAGGTCGGCCAACACCGTCTTGCCGCCGAGAATCGCTTCCAGACGCTTGAGACGCTCGTCGGTGAGAATACGAATCTCATCGGCAAGGTTCTTCTCAAGCTGTGCAACCTGATCGGCCTCGATCTGCTTGGCGCGCTCGTCCTTCTCCTGGCCCTTGCGGGAGAAGATGCGGACGTCGACTACCGTGCCTTCGATGCCTGGAGGGCAGGTGAGCGAAGCATCGCGAACGTCGCCGGCCTTCTCGCCGAAGATGGCGCGGAGCAGCTTCTCTTCAGGGGTCAACTGCGTTTCGCCCTTCGGGGTCACTTTGCCGACGAGGATGTCGTTGTGCTTGATCTTGGCGCCGATGCGGATGACTCCACTCTCATCAAGATCACGCAGCGCATGCTCGCTGACGTTGGGGATGTCGCGGGTGATTTCTTCCGGTCCCAGCTTCGTGTCGCGCGCTTCGATCTCGAACTCCTCGATGTGCACCGAGGTGTAGTAGTCCTCGCGGACCAGCTTTTCCGAGATCAGGATCGCGTCCTCGAAGTTGTAACCGCGCCACGGCATGAAGCCGACAAGCACGTTGCGACCCAGGCCGAGCTCGCCTTGCTCTGTGCAGGGTCCGTCGGCGATAACCTGGCCCTTCACCACGCGGTCGCCCTGACGGACGATCGGTTTCTGATTAATGCAGGTGTTCTGGTTCGACCTCTTGAACTTGATGAGCTGATAGATGTCCGAACCAACCTCACGCGAAAGCTGCGTGGGGTGGTGTTCACCTTCAACGCGAATGATGATGCGCTCTGAGTCGACCGAATCCACGAAGCCATTGCGGCGGGCGAGGATGACGGCTCCCGAATCGCGAGCAGTAACGCCCTCCATTCCGGTTCCGACAAACGGCGCTTCGGAAACCAGCAGCGGCACCGACTGGCGTTGCATGTTGGCGCCCATCAGCGCGCGGTTGGCGTCGTCATGCTCGAGGAAAGGAACGAGCGATGCGGCGACCGAAACTAGCTGCTTGGGGCTCACGTCAACGTAGTCGACCTCAGAGCGGTCCACGAGAACAAAGTTGCCTTGCCGGCGAGCGTTGACCAGCTCCTCGGTGATATGGCCCTTCTCGTCGAGGTCGATGTTGGCCTGAGCGATGGTGTGACGATCCTCTTCCCAGGCGGACAGATAGAAGGAGAAGGGCTCATGTTCGATGGGGCGCTTCTTTTCCTTCCGGAGCTGCTCGTTGAGCTTGAACGCCTCGGACCTTTCGAGGTGATCGCCTACGCGCAGGCCGCTTTCGCCGGCGTTGGTGACCTGGACGTAGTCCAGCACACGGGCTCCGGCTACACGGCGGTAGGGCGACTCGATGAAGCCATACTCGTTGATGCGCGCGAAGCAGGACAGAGAGCTGATGAGGCCGATGTTCGGACCTTCCGGCGTCTCAATCGGGCAGATACGGCCGTAGTGCGTGGGGTGAACGTCGCGGACTTCGAATCCGGCGCGCTCACGCGACAGACCGCCCGGCCCAAGTGCGGAGAGACGGCGCTTGTGCGTGATCTCCGAGAGCGGGTTGGTCTGATCCATGAACTGTGAGAGCTGTGAAGAGCCGAAGAACTCGCGGATGGCCGCCATGACCGGCTTGGCGTTGATGAGATCGTGCGGCATGGCCGTCGACATCTCCTGGTAGACGCTCATCTTTTCCTTGATGGCGCGCTCCATGCGGACGAGGCCGATGCGGAACTGGTTCTCCATGAGCTCACCGACGGCGCGAACGCGGCGGTTGCCAAGGTGATCGATGTCGTCCACGGTGCCGATGTTCTTACGCAGCTTGAGCAGGTAGCGGATGGTCGCGTAGAAATCCTCAGGCGTGAGCGTGCGGCGATCGAGGGGCGAATTGTCCTGGTTCTCGTAGAGCTTGATATTGAACTTCAGACGGCCTACGCGCGAAAAATCGTACTTGCGCGGATCGAAGAACATGCCTTCGAAGAGCGCAGTCGCCGTGTCCAGAGTTGGCGGATCGCCCGGACGCAGCTTGCGGTAGATTTCGATGAGCGCCTCTTCCGGCTTGCGGACGGAGTCGCGGCGCAGTGTGTTGGTAATGATATTGCCCACATCATCGCGCTCGGGGAAGAAGAGCTCGATCGAGGAAACGCCGCTCTCGACAATCTTGTGCAGCTTGTCGGAAGTGAGCTCGATGTTGGCTTCGACCAAGATCTCGCCCGTCGTCGTGTCCACCACGTCGGAAGCGGTGACGGCACCGTCAAGCTCGGCAGCCTCAATCTCGACTTCCGAGATCTTGGCGTGGCGCAGAGCCTTCAGGATCGAAGGCGTGACCTTGCGGCCGGAGTGCGCAATCTCTTCGCCCTTGTGGACGATGGCGTGCGCCGGCTTCGCGCCCAGCAGGTGCGTTGTCTTGTCGGCGCTTTCGTCGATGGTCCAGAAAAGCTTGCCATCCTTCACCGCGATCTTGTCGACGGTGTAGAAGGTCTTGAGGATCTCATCGTCGGCGCGCAGACCGAGAGCGCGCAGGAAGATGGTGCCGAGGAACTTGCGCTTGCGGTCGATGCGAACATAGAGCGTGTTCTTCTGATCGAACTCAAACTCGACCCACGATCCGCGGTAGGGGATGATCTTGCCGAGAAAGTAGGTACGGTTGTTCGCGGTCTCAAAAAAGACGCCGGGCGAGCGATGCAACTGGGAAACGATAACGCGCTCGGTCCCGTTGACGATGAAGGTGCCGTTCTGCGTCATCAGCGGAATATCGCCGAAGAAGACTTCCTGCTCCTTGATGTCGCGGATTGATTTGGCGCCAGTTTCGGGGTCCTTGTCGTAGATGGTCAAACGCACGGTGACCTTCAGCGGAGCCGAGTAGGTCATGCCGCGCTCTTCGCACTCAGCCTGGTCATACTTGAGCTGCAGACCCACAGGGTCACCGCACTTGTTGCAGAAGTCGGGCGTGTTCTTGTTGTAGGTGCCGCACTTCGAACAGAGCACGTCGCCCGGATGGAACGGGTCGGTAATGACCATGTTGCCGCAGTTGACGCAGGAGGTGCGCAGGTGATGCAGCCCCTTCAGGTGGCCGCACTTGCACTCCCAGTTGCCGATGGAGTAGTCGACGAAATCGAGTTGCGAGATATTGCGGAAATCGGTAATCGGAAAGACAGATGTAAAGACGGACTGCAGACCGTTATCTTCGCGCTCCGAAGGCAGCTTATCCATTTGCAGGAAGCGTTCATAGGAGCGGCGCTGAACTTCAATAAGGTTGGGAATCTGGATCGATGTCGGAATTTTGGAAAAATCGAGACGGCTGCGAAGCGCGCGGTTCTCGTTCGGCATGTTCACTCCTCAAGACTCGTCGATACGAGGCTCCGGCAGGATTCGCCGGAAGAAAAGATACCGCCCGAGTCACGCGGCATCTCCTGGTGATGCATGGTTCACGCGATTCGTGTTCGCTCCGCCTCGTTCGGAGAAAACATCGCGTTTGTTTCGTTCCCGCCGGCGATCGTGAATTGCAATGTCGCCGGTTTTCACTTGCACGAAAGGCTACTTGGGGCGTAGGCTTCCGTTTTGCTCAAGACAACCCCCTCGGACAGGCCAGCGTCCGAGCAGAGTAGTTACCGGCCTTAAGAAACCGGCGCTGCGATAGATCGGGCGGGATCGGAAAGAAAGGAGCGCAACACACTCAAGGAACGAGAAGAATCTGTCGACAAAACGGCGAAAGGCTCGCTGAGACAGGACGTCTCACGAGCGCAGCAACCGAATTGTGCACTGAATATGGACAGAATGTTAGATTCCCGCTGATCCCAATACTGCGTGTTCGCCGCCTTACAGCCGATCGCAAATCATATCCACAGGCCCGCCGATTATCCTGTCGATACGCCGGTATGAATCTCTACCGGATGAACTTAAGAACCGATGCTCTCGAAAATCCCGCGCAGACTGCCAAGCTCAATTGCCCCTGAGCCTGTCCATGTTCTGTCATGTCGCGAATTGTCGGAGTTGAAACTCGAAAGACCGCGCCCGGTTTACCGAACCCAGAAGACCGCTTGCCAAAAGAGTAGCCAACAAGAGAAAGCCGACCGGAACGCACCTCTATAAGAATAGCGCATTCCGGTTTGGCATGCAACTTGCCTTATTACCCAAGGCAGCCACCGGTCACCCTACCTGCCGCTAGCGAGAGGATTTACCGCATCGCTGGACATCAAGGGACTGGGAACCGGCACTGAAGCTATTTGATTTCGACCGTCGCGACGCCTTCGAACTTCTTCTTGATGTTCTCAGCGTCTTCCTTGCTGACGCCTTCCTTCAAGGGCTTGGGAGCGCCGTCGACCAGATCCTTGGCTTCCTTCAGTCCGAGCGCGGTAACTTCGCGAACGGCCTTGATCGTGCTGATCTTGTTCGCGCCGGCATCCTTGAGGATGACGGTGAACTCGGTCTGCTCGGCTGCCGCAGGAGCCGCAGCGCCCGCGCCCGCTCCGCCAGCCACGACAACCGGAGCTGCCGCCGCCGCCGAAACACCAAGACGCTCTTCGAGCTTCTTCACAAGGGCCGCCGCATCCAGCAGGCTGAGCCCAACGATCTGATCTTCCAATTGCTGTAAATCCGCCATGATTTTCTCCACGTGTAACTAAATTTTTGCGTTGCCTTCCGGATCGCCAGGTCTTTCAACTACATGCGTTCCGGTTGCCGCTCGCCCGTCCTGAGGTTTCCGATGTGCCCAGACCCGGCACCCCTCAAGCCTGCTTACGGCTGAACTTCCCAACTCTAAGCCAATAGCATCCCGCTATTCGCTCGCGGCTTCTTCTCCGCCTGAAACTTCCGGCGCGGCCGGCTCTTCGACCGCCGGAGCGGCTTCGGCTACAGGGGCAGCGTCGGCTACAGGAGCCGACTCTGCGGCTACAGCGGCTTCCGCCACCGGCGACTGCTCGACTACCGGCGTTGACGCCGAAGCCTTCGCGCCTGAAAACTTGCTTTGCTCGACCGCCTGGTTGATAACCACTGCCAGGTCACGGCCCGTCGCATTGATAACCGTCGCCAGACGCTGCGCCGGGGAATTAATGAGGAAGAGGAGCTTCGCGAAGAGCTCTTCCTTGCCCGGCATGGTCGCCAGAGCCTTGACCTCTTGAACGTCGATCACCTTGCCGTCAACGATGCCGAGTTTGAACGTAAACTCCGCGTTTTCGGTCACCCAGGTCGAGAGAGCCTTGGCCAGCGCGACCGGGTCGCCGCTGGTGTAGGCCACCGAAGAGACACCCTTCAAACCCTGCAGGGCGGCTTCGATCTGCGAGCCCTTGGAGGCGCGGGCTGCGAGCTTGTTCTTGAGGACGCGATAACGGCCACCCGCCGCGCGAACCGTCTTGCGCAGCTCAAAATCCTGTGAAACCGTTAGTTTCGCGAAGGTGCCGACAATCGCGCTGGTCGAGCCCTCAAGCTCTTTCGCGAGCTGCTCGACCTTCTCCGCCTTCTTTGCTTTGGTCAATGCCATAAAAAGCCTCTAGCTTCTAGCTACTAGCCGTTAGCTGAAAAAATCACACCCAAAAATCGCTTCTTTTGCTGCCGAGCGGCTAGGAGCCGGCAGCTGGAAGCCGAGTTTTACGCCTTGGCTGCTAAGTCAGCAATCGCACTGTCGAGCGGAATACCAGGGCCCATCGTCGAGCTAAGGGTGATGCCTCGAATGTACTTACCCTTGGCCGCCGAAGGCTTGGCGCGAACCACGCTCGAGATGACCGTCTGCGCGTTCTCAACCAGCTTCTCCGGCGTGAACGAAAGCTTGCCCACGGGGACGTGCACCAGCGCCGTCTTGTCGGTGCGGAACTCGATCTTACCGGCCTTGATTTCGCGGACGGCCGCGGCGACATCGCTGGTCACCGTGCCCGTCTTCGGGTTGGGCATGAGCCCGCGAGGACCAAGGACCTTGCCCAGGCGTCCGACCGACTTCATCATGTCGGGCGTGGCGATCAGGGCGTCGAAATCAGTCCAGCCTTCTTTCTGAATCTTCTCGACCAGATCTTCGCTGCCGACAAACTCGGCGCCGGCCGCTTCGGCTTCCTTCAGGCGATCGCCGGAGGTGATGACAGCCACGCGCTTGGTCTTGCCCAGGCCGTGCGGCAGGACAACCGTGCCGCGAACCATCTGGTCGGCGTGCTTGGGATCGACGCCTAGACGCAGGGTCAGGTCGACGGTTTCGTCAAATTTTGCGAATTTCACTTTTTGCAGGAGCGGAACCGCGTCCTGGAGTGCGTACGGGCGATTTTCAACAGCCGCGCGCGCCTTCGCGACATTTTTGCTGATTTTTCTCGACATGCTTCCTCGTCTCCCACCGCTCAGTCGCTGCTGCCTGCTGGCCGTGGTGTGTGTTACTGCGCCTCACGAAGAGGCTCATTCACAAGTATGGCATATATTTCCCCTGATTTCCACGGGAAATGCCTTGCAAACGGCCTACGCTACGACGTCGATACCCATCGAGCGCGCCGTGCCCTTGATGCTCTTGACCGCGGCTTCGACCGAAGCGGCATTTAGATCGGGCATCTTCTGCTTGGCGATGTCGAGCACCTGGGCTTCGCTCACCGAACCAACCTTGGTCTTATTCGGCACACCGGAACCCTTCGCCAGGCCGGCTGCCTTCTTAAGCAGAACGGCGGCGGGAGGGGTCTTGGTGATGAAGGTAAAGGAGCGATCGACGTAGACGGTGATGACGACGGGGATAATGAGCCCGGCCATCTCCTTGTTCTGCGTGCGGGCGTTGAACTGCTTGCAGAACTCCATGATGTTGACCTGGGCCTGACCGAGGGCCGGACCAACCGGCGGCGCAGGAGTCGCCTTGCCGGCTTCAATCTGGAGCTTGACTTGCGTTTGTATCTTTTTCGTTACCGCCATTGCTATAAGACCTTTCTTTAGGGCAGCTACCAGCTTCCAGCTAATAGCTCTTAGCCAAATTCTTTACTGCCTGAACCCTGTTCGCACATTGAGCCGGTCAACCAAACGAGGCGCAGGCTTTCTTACTGCTCGACCTTCTCGACCTTGCCAAATTCGAGTTCCACCGGAGTGGAGCGTCCGAAGATAGTGACCATCACCTTGACCGTTTCGCGATCTTCGTTGACTTCGTCGACGATGCCGTTGAAGTTCGCGAAGGGGCCCTCGGTGATACGAACCGACTCGTTCTTCTCGAACTTGATCTTGATCCGCGGCTTGTCTTTCGAGGTTTCGCTGCGGAAGAGAATCGAGCTGACTTCTTCTTCGCTCAGCGCAACCGGCTTATCGCCGGTTCCCAGAAAGCCCGTTACCCGCGGCGTGTTCTTGATCACATGCCACAGGTCGTTGTCGAGATCCATCTCGACAAGAACATAGCCGGGCAGAAAAACACGCTCGACGGTACGCTTCTTGCCGTTGACAATCTCGGTGACTGGCTCCGTCGGGATCATCACCCGACCAATCTTGTTCTGCAGGCCGAATGCCTGAATGCGGCTATCGAGCGACTCGCGCACCTTGCGCTCAAAGCCCGAATAGGCATGGATGATGTACCACTTGAAGCGTTCGTTGGCCGCCGGTCCCAGTTGTTCGGTCTGTTCGGGCGCGGTCCCAACTGCTTCGCTGGTGTTTCCGTCTTGAATTTCTTCCGCCATCAACATCCTCTTCGCACCCCGCTTACTGCGTGCCGCCCAACGAGTGCAATAACGCCTTCAACGCCTGGTCAAGCACGGAATCCACTACATAGAAAAAAGCAGCAAAGGTGAAGACCGTAACAATTACCACCGTGGTGGTGGCGCGCACTTCGGCGCGAGTGGGCGTAACCACCTTGCGCATCTCACCGCGAACGTCCTTCAGGAAATCGCGGGTGCGGTAGAAGAACCCGGTCACACGGTTGATGCCCTGCTGCGCGCGATCTTTCTCCGGTACTGCGATTGCCTTCGCCATAACACCCTTCTCTGCGGGAACGGGTCGGAACCATTCCTTACTTCGTATTTCGATGCTGCTCAATGGCTCGCGCCGCTTCAAATCTGGCAGGGGCGGAGGGATTCGAACCCCCAAGTTCGGTTTTGGAGACCGACAGTTTAACCGTTGAGCTTACGCCCCTGTATGTTTTCAGTTGCCAGTGAAAAATCTTCAGCAAATCCGACAGGCAACTGGGGACTGACAACTGACTACTTAGTTTCCTTATGTGCCGTGTGCTTGCGGCAGCGATTACAGAACTTCGAGAACTCCAGGCGACCGGTGGTCGTCTTCTTGTTCTTCGTCGTCGAGTAATTCCGCTCTTTGCATACGGGACATTGTAACGTCACAATTTCGCGCATCTCTTTATCCTAACCGATTGCCGGAACTCCTGCCCCGGCAACCCAGAACTTGATTTTCTCGTCACTCTCCCCGTCCAGCTTTGGCGCCGCAAGGCGCGTCCGCCTGGACGGCGAGTCCCTACTGGATGATGTCGGTGATGGTGCCGGCGCCTACGGTGCGTCCGCCTTCGCGGATCGCGAACCTCAGGCCCTTCTCCATCGCCACCGGGGTGTGCAGCTCAATCTCGAGCGAAATGTTGTCGCCCGGCATCACCATCTCCGTACCCTCGGGCAGCTTCGCCGAGCCGGTCACGTCCGTTGTCCGGAAGTAGAACTGCGGACGATAGCCGTTGAAGAACGGCGTGTGACGGCCGCCTTCTTCCTTGCTCAACACATAAATCTCGCCCTTGAACTTGGTGTGCGGCGTGATCGACGCCGGCTTGGCCAGAACCATCCCGCGCTCCACATCTTCCTTCGCAATACCGCGCAGAAGAAGTCCCGCATTGTCCCCGGCCAGACCTTCGTCCAACTGCTTCTTGAACATTTCGACGCCCGTAACAACCGTCTTTCTGGTCTCGCGGAAGCCCACAATCTCCGACTCCTCGCCCACCTTCACCTTGCCCCGCTCGATGCGGCCCGTAACCACCGTGCCGCGCCCCGAGATCGAGAAGATATCTTCGATCGGCATCAGGAAAGGCTGATCGATCGCCCGCGTCGGCAGAGGAACGTTCTTGTCTACCGCCTCCATCAGCTCGTCGATCGTCTTTTCCCACTGCGCTTCGCCATTCAGCGCGCCCAGCGCAGAGCCGCGAATCACCGGCACGTCGTCGCCCGGGAAGTTGTACTTCGAGAGCAGCTCACGCACTTCCATCTCGACCAGGTCCGTCAATTCCGGATCCTCGACCGCGTCGCACTTGTTCAGGAAGACCACGATGTAGGGCACGCCTACCTGGCGAGCCAGCAGAACGTGCTCCTTGGTCTGCGGCATCGGGCCGTCCGTCGCAGCAACGACCAGAATTGCTCCGTCCATCTGCGCCGCGCCCGTGATCATGTTCTTGATGTAGTCGGCGTGGCCCGGGCAATCGACGTGCGCGTAGTGACGGTTGGCCGTCTCGTACTCCACGTGTGCCGTTGCGATGGTGATGCCCCGCTCCCGCTCTTCCGGTGCGTTGTCGATCGAATCAAACGAACGAAACGAGTTCTTCGGGTTGTGCTTGGACAACACCTTCGTGATCGCTGCCGTCAACGTCGTCTTCCCGTGGTCGATGTGCCCGATCGTCCCCACGTTCACGTGAGGCTTCGAACGGTCAAATTTCTCCTTCGCCATTTCCTTCTCCTAAAAATCCAAACCTGTCGCGATTCACTGACGCTTGAGAACCATGCGGCGCTCAGTAATACGCGTACACCTTCAAAAACTTCGCGCGAATCGCAGGATCGACCTTTTCCACCAGGCTCAGGTACTGCTCGCGCACCTGACCGCGATCGGAGTCGCCGAGCGCCGCATACTTCGTCGACGTCTCCGCACCCAGAAGGCCGCTGGCCAGCACTGCCTCAAATTGCCGCGCCCGCAGCTTGGCGCGATGCACGTTGCGCAGAAAATCCGCCACGTGCGACAGCGCGAAGGCTTCGTCCAGCGCGCGATGCACTTCGGCGAAGGTCTTCTGATCCTGAATGGGGAGTACTGCCTGCTCGAACATCCTCTTACCCTGCGCCGCTCTGCGAGCGTTTACCCTTCCTTGCAATTTCTGGAGCGGGAGACGGGAATCGAACCCGCGACCAACAGCTTGGAAGGCTGTGACTCTACCACTGAGTTACTCCCGCCGGACGCTACAGGGCCGACAGCCAAAGCCGTCGGCCTGAAACTACTTAAATTCTGGAGCTGATGACCGGGATTGAACCGGTGACCTCTCCCTTACCAAGGGAGTGCTCTACCAACTGAGCTACATCAGCTTTTACAAACCGCTTCAACTCCAACCTATTCCGGGTGCTCTGTCCCATCGTACCGCGCCGCGTCGTGCTTTGTAAGACCTGCGGTCAGCACGATGCGAAGTGCAAATCCACCCAGCAGCACGAAGACCAACAGCCGAATTCGGCCAGGATCCATCGTCTGCCAAGCCAGGGCTGCCAGAACCGCAATTCCGGCGAGCGCCACAAGCTTGCGCTTTCCGCCTTCGAACCGCATGCTGACGCCTTCCAGACCCTTACCTCAAATCTCTGGTGCACAGGGGAGGATTCGAACCTCCATAGCTCCTATTTCTAAGGGTTTTGACTTCGCACCTGCGGCTCTTGTCTAAACCCTCTCGCTTTGCTCGCGCCTTCCCAGCGCTCGCTCCGCGATTCACCCATTCAAACTTCTGGTGCACAGGGGAGGATTCGAACCTCCGTAGCTCCAAGGAGCGGCAGATTTACAGTCTGCTGCCATTAACCACTCGGCCACCTGTGCATCCCTGTGGTGAACAGTCCTACCAGCACCCCGAACCGAATCGCGAGACACCCGCCAGCATTCCGGAGCCGTACTCCGGTGAGAAGTGCGATGCACTGGCTTGGGGATTTCGCTGCGGAGGGGTCGACCGGCCACTCTGCTCACGCCTGTCTTGCCCTGGAGAATCTGGAGCTGGCGAAGGGACTTGAACCCCCGACCGCCTGATTACAAATCAGGAGCTCTACCAGCTGAGCTACGCCAGCCCAAAACAGCCCATACCCGTTATCACTCCAGACACACAAATACATCTGCTGCGAGAGGGTACAAGTCAAGATTTTAGCACGGCACGCGGAGCCTCGCAACGGACTTATGCGGACCGGTTGGGTCTCAGTTTGGATTTCCGCTCACGACCCAAAGTGGACCTGACGCGTCGGCGCAGTCCGTCGGGCGATTCGCGCGATTAAGCAGGAACGTACGTCAACCGAATCAGGTCCTCGGCGATCAGATCGCTGGCCAACAAGTGGAGCGGCGGCCGGGGGCCGGCGAAGAATGGCCTGCCGCCACCAAGCACGACGGGGCGGAGGTAGAGTCGATACTCATCGATAAGACCGGCCTCGGTCAGGCTTTGCGCCAGGTCTGGTCCGCCAACTCCGATCTCGCCGGCCAGGTCCGTTCTCAGCCTGCGTATCTCCGCCTCGACGTCATCCGCGACCAGCGTGGCGTTGGGGCCAACTGACTTGAGCGAGCGCGACACGACCCACTTGGGTTGGCTCCGCCACGCCACGGCGAACTCGCGATCGTCCGAGTCCCAATCAGGAAGGTCTTCGTCCCAATAACGCATGATCTCGTACATGCCGCGACCGTACAGGAAGCCCGTCAGGCCACGCACATACTCGATGAAGTGCCGGAAGGCCACGGGCACGGGCGGTCCCAACTTCATGTGGTCGACGTAGCCGTCGAGAGACTGGTTCAATGCGTAGACAAGTTTCGCCATGCTGGAAACTCCCTTCCAAACTTCTTCAGAATAGCCCGGGCCGCGCCCCGCGGAAGCGAGGTTGAAAACTATCGGCGCGCCGCATTGTCGGTATGACCAATAACCCAGAGGTCCGCTTCCCAATCACGAGATTCAAACTGAGACACTACCATGCGGACAGGCTCAAGTTGCGCCATTTGTTTTTACTGGACGGCAGACTCGTCCGTCGCAATCGGCAAGACCCAGTTCTCTACCGGAGTATCCGCGACATTGAGGTCCCGGGTAAGAACCGCTCACTTCTGAGTATCCCCGCTCCTGAGTATCATGGTTCGATGAAAAATCTAAGCCGTCGCGACCTTTGTTCTGCGCTGCCTGCTCTAGCGCTGCTGGGCGGTGTACTTGCCGACAACGCCTTCGCGGGTGCTCAAACCGGGCAAGCGCTTCCCGCCCGCTCCGAGGCGTTCCAGTTCGACAAGCTACCGGTGAACAGCTCACCGAATGGAGCAGCCACGCGCCCGGTGCTGCGCGGCACGCTGCCAACCGGCGAAACCATCGAGTTGCATGAGACTACGCTTATGCCGGGACAGATGCCCCACCCTCCACACAAGCATGTGCACACCGAGCTGATGCTCATCCGGGAAGGCACGGTCGAGTTCCTGACTGAGGAAAAGACGGAACGCCTCGGCCCCGGTGGAGTAGCGTATGCCGCTTCGAATACACTACATGGACTGAAGAATGTAGGCGCTATTCCGGCGAACTATTTCGTGATCGCGATCGGGACTGAGCCCGTCCAGGCTTAATCGAGGCAATCCCGCGCCCCTTCCCAAGCTCAATGCTCGCAAATTTCTGTGCTGTAATGCGCACGAGGGTCTCCTGGTATGAAACTACTCGCAAAATTCAATCTCCTGCTCATTCTTGTCTTCGGTCTTGGATTGGTGCTCATCGCCATGAACGCTCGCAGCTTTCTTCTCGAGGATGCGAAGAAAACGGTGTTGCAGCAGGCGGAGCTGATGGCGGCCAGTTCCAAGGCGACGCGCGATTACACGGACGAGGAAATCAGCCCGATTCTCGAGAACACTCCGGAACACAAGAATGAGTTTCTGCCCCAGACCATCCCGTTCTATGCGGCGACGGTCACGTTCAACCGGCTGCGCAAGACCTTTCCCGATTACACCTACAAGGAAGCCACTCTGAACCCGACCAACCTGGTGGACCGCGCAGCAGACTGGGAAGCCGATATCATCAACCACTTTCGTAATAATCCTTCAGATAAGCAGGTTGTAGGAGAGAGGGACACTGCGGTTGGGCAAACCCTATATCTGGCGCGGCCCATTGCGGTGGAGAACGGATGCCTGACCTGCCACAGCCAGCCGAGCGCGGCTCCCAAGGCCATGGTAAAACGCTACGGGACGCAGAATGGCTTCGGCTGGCAAATAAATGAGATTGTCGCCGCTCAGATCATTTCCATTCCAATGTCGGTCCCGGTCAAGCTTGCCAACGATGGCTTCCGCAACCTGCTTATCTCCCTCGGAACCATCTTTTTCGCGGCGATCGTGCTGATCGATATCGGGATGTATCTCATCGTGATCCAGCCGCTTCGAAAAGTGAGCCGGTCTGCCGACCGAATCTCGACCGGAGACATCGATCTGCCGCCGCTGCCAGTGCGCGGCAACGATGAGATCGCCCAGGTGACGACCTCGTTCAATCGCATGCATACCAGCCTAAAGAAGGCGATGGAGATGCTGAATAACTAGGTTTAGCTGCGTTTCGATTGCAGAAAGCGCTGCCGGTCGGCTTCCGACGGGATATGCGTTGCCGCCTCTTTATAGAGCTGGTCGAGATCGGAGCAGTTGGGGGCTAGCTTGCGCACCAGAACGCTGGCGATGGGACCGATGTATACGGCTAGCTTTTTGGAGATATCGCCTAAAGCGAAGTTCGGGGGAGCCGAATTCGAGGACTGGCTGCCGCTGCTGCCCGATTGTATCCGCTGATCAGAACTGCCCGGTACCCGCACTTGCGTGGTCGCCAACGAATAAACATTGTTCATTTCCGCCGAAGGAATGGCGGAGAGCGCGGCCAGAAACTCATGCGCGGTTGCGAACCTGTCTTCGGACTTCTTTTCCAACGCCTTAAGAATGGCGTTCGAGAGGGTGGCAGGCAGGCGCGGGTTTAGCGAGTCGGGACCCGCAGGCCGTTCGGTCAGATGCGCACGCATAATCTCAAAATTGCTTGCGCCGCTAACCGGCAGGCGTCCGGTGAGGATTTCGTAGAGCGTCACGCCGACAGCGTAGATGTCCGACCGAACGGTCGCCTTGTCGCCGGCGATCTGCTCTGGAGACATGTAGCTGATCGAACCCACGATGAAGCCGGGAGCGGTCAGGTCCGAGGAGCGATCGGTGATGGCAATGCCGAAGTCGAGCAGCTTGATTTCGTCCTCGGCGGTAACCATGATATTCGACGGCTTCATGTCGCGGTGTACCACGCCGCGCGCGTGAGCATAGTCGAGGGCGGAAAGAATTTGCCTGGCGTATTGCAGCACGTGGGGAACGGACAGGAGCGTGCGCGTGCTCCTCGCGCGCAGCGTCTCACCGGAGACCAGTTCCATGACCATGATGAGCTGCCCGTCGTGGTAGAAGGCGTTGTGAAGCGACGCAATATGGGGGTGGCTGAGCGCCCCCAGCATCTGGATCTCGCGACGGAAGCGCTCACCCATTTCCGCCGTCGTGCGCTGGTCAGGAAGCAGGATCTTCATCGCTTCGGCGCGCTGCGAGATCGCGTGCCGAACCTCATAAACCTCGCCCAGGCCGCCAGTACCCAGCACGCGGACGACTTCGTAGTCGCCGATCCGTTGTCCCGCTTCAAATGCCATAGATCGTTAGGATCATTCTGCGGCAAGAACGAATCATTCAGCAAATCCCAGCGTGTTTCGGACAACAAGTCGCTTGACCCCTATTCACGGTGCTGCGGAACGGAGACGATGCAATCCGTCAATATTTCGCATTCGCGCGTGACAATCCCGGTCGATATGCCGTCTCATTGCTAACTTGAGGTGGAAAGCCATGCAGAGCTTGCCGCGGGATCTTCGCTGCGCGCTGCGCCAGTTACGGACATCTCCGGGATTTACGCTTACAGCGATCCTGACGCTTGCACTTGGCGTCGGGGCCAATACCGCCATTTTCAGCGTAGTCTACGGACTCCTCCTTCAATCCCTCCCTTTCCGCGACGCAGCGCGCCTCGTGAATATCCTCGAGGTTCATCCGCAAGTGGCGGGAGGAATTGTGGCGACATATCCCGATTACCAGGATTGGCGTGCCCAGCAGAAGAGCTTTGAACAGATCGCAGCCTATACCACCCTGAATCCAGACACAGTGTCGTTGGTAATGGACGGTCGTTCCGAACAGGTGCACAGGGCTCTCGCCTCCGGCAATTTCTTCTCGCTGCTCGGAGTCTCACCATTGCTTGGCCGCACGCTCGGAGAGCAGGACGATAAGCCGGGAAGTGACCACGTCGCGGTGCTGAGCGCAGAAGCATGGCAGCGCTACTTCGGCAGGGACCCGGGCGTCGTGGGGCGCAGCGTCAATTTGAACGGGACCAGTTATGCCATTGTCGGCATATTGCGGCCGGGTGCTGCCTTTCCTTCCGAGGGTGAGGTCTGGCTGCCCCTCTCGCTGCTGGATCAGCCTACGCAGGCCTCCCGCGTCTGGCATTCGGTCAATGTGATGGGCCGCCTGCGTCCCGGCATCGAAATGTCTGAGGCCAAAGCGGACATGCAGACGATCGCGGGGCGCATCGCTGCTGCCTATCCCGCGACTAACCGCGGAGTCACCGTGATGATCACTCCGCTGCGCGAACAACTGCTAGGAACATTGCGGCCCGCCATTGTGAGTCTCATGGGATCGGTCGTCCTGGTGCTGCTGATTGCCTGCGCGAATGTCGCTAGCCTGCTGATGGTGCGGGCGACCGCAAATCGCCGGGAGGTGGCCGTTCGTCAGGCGCTTGGCGCTGACCGGATTCGCCTCTATTCCCAGTTCCTGGCCCAGACGCTCATTCTCTGCTTAGCGGGAGGCGCACTGGGAACGTTGCTCGCCGCGCTCGCATTGCCTCTTCTGAGGCTCGCTCTGTCCCATACGGCCGGAGTTGATCTATCCATGGTTGAGTCTATCGGGCTCAGCATTCCTGTCCTGCTGTTCACCCTCGGCACATGCACGCTGACTGCGCTTCTTTTTGGGTTACTTCCGGTGCTCAAGGCCGCGACGAGTCTGGCGGAGGCTCTTCGCCCGGGAGATCGCGCAAACACTACCCGGCATGGCCTGGGCCGGGGCGCGCTGATCGCCGGAGAGATCGCCATCGCCGTTGTCGTGCTGTTTCTGGGTTCGCTGGTTATCCGGAGTTTTCAAAAGCTGCTCGCCGTCGATCCTGGTTTTCGCACCGATCATCTGCTCAGCCTGGAACTTACTCTGCCCGAACCGCATTACGGCGACAGCAGCCCCGCGACGAATCATTTTTTTGAGCAGCTTCTCGATAAGCTTGCACAATCGCCGGGCATTCTCTCGGCCGGCAGTACGACGCAGATTCCGCTGAACCCCTCCCAGGTGATGACGCGCTTTCTTCTCGAGGGCGCGCCGCCGCTGGCTCCGGGGACCTATCCGGGGGCGCAGATTCGCTTCGTCAGCCCATCTTTCTTCCATACGATGGGCCTGGGTCTGCAACAAGGCAGAATATTCGAGCGGAAGGACATCGATGATCCAACCGGTTTCTTCGTTGTCAATCAGGCCTTCGCTCAGCGGTATCTAGCCGGAAGAAATCCGATCGGAGCCAATATTCTTTTTGGCGTGTTAAGTCCGCATCCGCAAAAAATCCCGGTGATCGGAGTCGTTACAAATGCTCGGGACCTGGGAGTAGAAACGGAGCCTCAGCCGGAAATCTACCTGCCCGGGTTTGGATTGCACGAAGTGCTGCTGGTGCGCACCGGTTCCGATCCGCAGGGCGTCGTTTCGATCGTGAGGAACGCTGTTCATGAATTGGATCGCGACCTGCCCATCTACCATGTACAGACCGTAGAAGAGGTGCTCTCCGATTCGCTTGCCCGCCAGAAAATGACCGCTACCCTGCTCGGCGTGTTTGCACTGGTGGCCCTCACGCTTGCCGCTATCGGAATCTACGGCGTTCTGGCCTATTCCGTCGCGCAGCGCACGCGCGAAATTGGGGTTCGCATGGTGGTGGGAGCCAAGCGGGAAGATATTCTGCGCCTGGTCCTGAGCCAGGCCGCGAGATTCACGCTTGTTGGAATTATCGCCGGTCTTGCGGCCGCTTTCGCATCCGCTCGTCTCCTGGGTGGACTGCTTTTCAAGACCACCACTATCGACCCGTGGTCTGTATGCGTGACCATCGGCGCCCTGGCTGTAATCGCGGCTCTGGCAGTGAGCATACCCGCGCGTCGTGCTGCGTCAGTGAGTCCAACCGAGGCCCTGCGCGCAGAGTAAGAATCCACTCAAACTATGGTGTTACGATGAAAGCCGCGCTCTGCGATGCGAGCGAGTCTCCTCCCACCCACATTGAACGTCAGCTCTTTTGATTCGCCGGGCTTGAGCGCGACGCGCTCGAAGCCCTTCAAGAGACGCACCGGCTGCGAGACGCTCGTGCCCGCTCTTCATCCGAAAGTGAGATGATGGATGCGCGGGCGAAGCTTGCCCTTCCAGGAAATGCACCGGCGCACCAGGGTCACAATCGCGATTGTCGTTGTCGTTCTGCTGCTGCTCGCTGGAGCCGTCTACCTCCGCAAGAAAGCGCCACCGGAAGCCGCGCGCCTGCTGCCTGAGTCCGATGGCATCGTCTATATCAATTTGCGCCCTCTGCGTGCAGCTACGCGCTTCGATCAGCATCCCGTACGCCACGATGCGGACTATCAGCACTTTATCGACGAGACAGGCATCGAGGCCGAACGCGACCTCGACGAAGTTGCGTTTGCCCTGCACCGTATGCCCGATCCCAATGGACCAAACGGACCGGTTGCATTCTCCGAAGTCTTTGTCGGACATTTCGATGGACGGCGGCTCTCACGCTATCTGGCCGGCGTCGCCGCTTCCACCGAGACCTATGCCGGACACGAAATCTACCGCATTCCCAGCGAAGGCAGAACCGTGCGGGTAACCCTTCTTGGCTACGACATGGTCGCGGTCAGTAACACGCCTTCTGAAGAACAGATCCACTCAATCCTGGACCGCTATCGGACGGCGGCCATGCCGTTTACAGGGTCGTCCCTGCTGGCGGAGCATTACAGCGATGTCCCTCTGCTATCGCTGGCCTGGGGAGTCGGCCAGATCGGTCTGCCACTCAGCGATCCTGCGGGCGGACTGCAGGTCATGGGCATGTCGTTGCCCTTGACCTTGGACGCAACATTCATTGCATCGCTGAGCTGGACGGGCAAGACGCGGCTGCGCGTCGAAGAGATCGCTCCCAACGAAGCGGCAGCGACGGCCTCGGCGGATTCGATCGAGAGCATCCTGAGCCTTATTCGTGCTGCGCAGGTTGCGGCTCCGACTGGCACAGCCGATCACGAGACCAGGGCACTACTGGACTCGACTCAGATCGAGCACCACAACAATCGCGTGGTGCTCACGGCTACTATTCCGATCGCACTGCTCCAGAGGCTGGTGAGCGCGCCTGTGAATTTCGAGAATGCGCCTGCAAACTCAACCCAGGGCAAGAAATAGAAGAATCCTCCGGCCTCCCTTACTCGTCCAAGATGAAGCCGCTTTCGGGAAACGCATACTCACGCACATCTATCTGCATCACAAACATAGCTGGAGGAATCAATGCTGAAGAATTGCTCCCGACGCCATCAACTGATTGTGTCGCTGGCTTTTGCATCGCTTTTTTGCTCGGTTGTTTCGCTGCGTGGGCAAACGGTGCTCACCGGGCAGGCGGCCTTCACCGACTACTCGCAGGAAAAGCCCGGCGTAACCAGGAAACTGACCGTCGCCGACCTGCCAGCTCCCTATGCCACGAAGAGCGTGGATAATGGGCCGCCGGTGTCAAAGCGCCCCGATGGCGCATGGCCGCAGGCTCCTGCGGGCTTCAAGGTTGAGCAATATGCCACCGGGTTGGTAGCGCCGCGTCTGATTCGCAAAGCGCCGAATGGTGACCTCTTTGTAGCCATGAGTTCCAGTAACGAAATCCTGATTTTCCGCGGTGTGAACGCGGATGGCAGGCCGCAGACGATGGGAAAATTCGCCGACGGTTTGAGCCAGCCCTTCGGTATCGCTTTCTATCCATCGGGACCGAATCCAAAGTGGGTTTACATCGGCAACACGGACTCCGTCGTGCGTTTCCCCTACCAAAACGGCGACCTGAAAGCACGCGGGCCTGCTGAGAAGCTAGCTGATTTGCCCGGTGGCGGGCGCCTGCGTGGAGGCGGCCATTGGACGCGGGACATCGTCTTCTCGAAAGATGACAAGCGCATGTTCGTCTCTGTCGGCTCGCATTCCAACGTCGATGATCCGGACACGCACCCCGAGGAATTCCACCGTGCGGACGTCCTCGAGTTCACCCCGGAAGGCAAGTTTGTGAAGGTCTACGCGTATGGCATTCGCAACTGTGTGGGCGAGGCCATCAACTCGATTACCGGTGAATTGTGGTGCTCGACCAACGAGCGCGATGCCCTGGGCGACAACCTGGTTCCGGACTACATCACTCACGTGCAGGAGGGCGCCTTTTACGGCTGGCCCTGGTATTACATGGGCGGCACGCAGGATCCGCGCCATCTGGGCAGTCATCCTGAGCTGAAGGCGAAGGTAACCACTCCCGACGTGCTGCTGCAGCCGCATTTTGCTTCGCTGGAAATGCTCTTCTACGAGGGGTCGCAGTTCCCCGCTGAGTTCAAGGGCGATGTATTTGCAGCCGAGCACGGATCATGGAACAAAGCGAAGCGCGCCGGATATGAGGTGATCGTAGCGCCGGTGCGCGATGGCCACGCCACAGGCGAGTATGAAGACTTCCTGACCGGCTTCACCACAGCGGATGGGCAAGTGTGGGGACGTCCGGTCGGGGTCGCCGTCGGCGATGACGGATCGCTCTTCGTAACCGATGACGGCTCGGGATCTATCTGGCACATCACCTACACAGGAAAATAACAAAGCGCTCGTACATAAGAGGCCGGTTCTCCGCCAGCCTCTTTCTGTTTGTGCTCTGAATTCCCGCGCAATGCGTATCTGGTCGTTACGATCAGGGACGGCTTAGTTCCCAAGTGTGCCGGTTGGCGAAGCAGCTCCCGCAGTGGCCAACTGATCCATCGTCTCCCGCAGATACTTGTGCGGATTTACCGGGGTATTGCGGATGCGGACTTCGTAATGCAGATGCGGACCCGTGGTGCGGCCGCTGGTTCCGACGTAACCGATCACCTGCCCGCGCTGCACCTGCTGGCCCGAGCTGACAGCGAAGCCGGAGAGATGTCCGTAAAGCGTCTGTACTCCGTGACCGTGGTCGAGCATGATCTCCCGGCCGTAACCGCTGGCCAGGCCTGCGGTCACGACCACCCCATCCCCCGTCGCGCGCACCGCCTGCCCAAAACTCGTGGAGATGTCGATCCCGGAATGAAAGGCGCCTTCACCGTTAAACGGATCTTCGCGTTCGCCGAAGGAGCTGGTAATGGGACCCACGACCGGCCAGAGCGAAGGCGCGTCGGCCATGTTCAGCCAGTTGTCTCCGCTTGACGGGCTCAAACCTGTCCCGAAGGCATGCGACAGACGGCCCGAGAGAGCCGTGTTCCGCAGAGATGAAAGCTGATCGAACGATTCGGTATAAGCCGCATCGGTAAAGACGCCATTCGAATCCACTGGAACCGGATCAGCGTTCGCGGTCGCCGCAGCTTTCGTCAGTTTGCCCTGCTTCAGCCCGTAAAGAGCGGTCACTTCGCTGGCCAGAGAACCCAGAGAGGCGGCCTGCACTTCTTTCTCCTGAGCGACCTGCTCAAGCTGCTTGTAATCTTTTTGCAGCGCTTCGCGTTGCGAGCGGACCTGATTGAAACTGGCGGTCTTCAGCAGCATGCGGCTATAAGACCCTGCCATGCCGGTAATGGTGAACGCTCCAACGACGGCGGCAGCTACAAACACGTACGCGTAGTGGAGAGGAACAGGAATCTTTCTGAGTCGTCCATCCTCTTCGCGAGCGACAAAAATAATGTAATACCGTTTACGCATCTCGCAAGTCTCGGGAAAATTCTGCTTCTTTCGGAAGAGCCTTCGATCGGTGAAGCCTTTGCCCCAGCGAATCATGACGATGGCGACGATCGTCAATCAAACGTTTCACTGTAATTTCTTGATCTTTCGAAGAACCTAACAGCTTGGACGTAAGGGGTCAACCCAAAGTTTAAGTTTCCGCTCCCCAAATGCCAATTAGGGAACCCAATTGGATGCCCCATTGCACTGATTCCAGTGCAGTTTTGATCAAATGCAATGCGGCCTGCCATAAGTAACCTGTTTGCGTTATTCTTGGGCCTCGAAATGAAAGATCGAGGATCGCAGCCGAGAAAATCTAGTCAGAAATGCGAGCCCCCCATTGGGGAGCGGGCGCTGATCGCCGCGATTCGAGACCGCTCCACCCGACAAAAAGGAATGGTCCGAGTGGGCATTGGCGACGATGGCGCGGTTCTGCGCCCGCGCGCGGGAGAAGAAATCGTCGTCACCACCGATTTCTCGCTCGAACAGGTCCACTTCCGGCGCGATTGGCACACTCCCGAGGTTGCCGGACACCGCTGCCTGGCACGAGGATTAAGCGATCTCGCAGCCATGGGCGCGCGACCGCTGGCGGCCTTTCTTTCGATCGCAACCCCCTGCGAGCTCGCCGCAGCCGGCCAGGGCAAGAGCTGGATGACGCGCTTCCTCGATGGATTGTTTTCCCTGGCAGACCGATTCGACCTGCCGCTGGCCGGCGGAGATACAGCACAGTCTCCCGAGTTCGACGAACGCGGCCGCAAGCACTCCGCGCTGGTGATTGCCGACATCATTCTGGTCGGCAGCGTGAAGCGCGGCCACGCGCTTCTGCGCTCCGGAGCCCGCGCAGGGGACGTAATCTATGTGACCGGCGAATTAGGCGGCGCCGCAGCCGAGTTGCTGGCGGTCGGACGCAATCCCGAGCGCTTTGCCGCACTGATAAGAGCCGAGGAGAAGCATCCGCATCTGTATCCACAACCGCGCATCCAGGTCGGACTAAACGTGGCCTCTGCCAGAAAGGCGAATGCGGCCATCGATCTAAGCGACGGACTCTCCACCGACCTGCTCCATGTGTGCGAGGAATCCGGGCTGGCGGCAAACTTGGACGCAGCCGCTATCCCGATTCATCCGCTGGCGCTGCAGGCGGAATCCGATGGGTGGGTTTCTTCGGCCATTGCTCTTGCCCTGCACGGCGGGGAAGACTATGAGCTTCTCTTCACCGCTCCAAAGTGGTCCCGCGTCCCCCGCAAGATTGCCGGCGTGAACATTCACCCGATCGGCCAGATGCAGCCCAGACGGCCCCGGCAACCGCGACTGGTGCTGCACGAACATGATGGCAAGACGACCCCCCTCGCAGCCGGCGGATGGGCGCACTTCAGCTAAGAAGCGGGCAGCTGGTAAAGCGGGCAGCTTAAGAGCCCTCAGCTAAGAACCGGTTAGCGAATGGCAACTGCTTGTTCAGTGCTGCGACTATTTCCTGATGATGCGACTTGTCTTCCGCAACCCCCAGACGAAGGCTTTTAACTTTAACGAGCCTCAGTGACAAGCAGCTTATCCGTCGCATGGATGAGCCTGCTTTGTTGCCTGCCCGTCCGGCAAGGACCGCCGCCCGCGCAGGCCGGTTTTCGCTTGGTAGGATCAGAAGAGTATGCACGCACAGAAAACGCGCGTTCGATTCGCGCCTTCGCCGACTGGACTGCTGCATGTGGGCAATGCCCGGACGGCGCTCTACAACTGGCTCTTTGCCCGGCATACGGGTGGAGAGTTCCTGCTGCGCATTGAAGACACGGATCTCGACCGGAGCGAAGCCCGGCACGAGACGCAGCTGATCGAGGATCTGAAGTGGCTGGGCCTGAACTGGGATGAGGGACCGGGCGTGGAAGGTCCGCACGCGCCCTATCGGCAATCCGAACGCCTGGATATTTACCGCGAACACACCGGCCGGCTGCTGCGCGAGGGCAAGGCCTATCGCTGCTTTTGCACCGGAGAGGAGCTGGAGGCCGAACGGGCGCGGGCGGTCGCCGAGCACCGTCCCCAGGTTTATTCGGGAAGATGCCGGAGCATTCCGCAGGCGGACTCGGAAGCGCGCGCTGCTGTCGGCGACACCTTTGCGGTGCGGCTGCGGATTCCAGATCAGCCGCTGCGTTTCCACGATATTGTCCGCGGCGATGTGGAATTCGCCAGCGAGACGGTCAGCGATCCGATTCTTGTGCGCTCGTCGGGAGTTCCGGTCTACAACTACGTCGTCACCGTCGACGACGCGCTCATGGAGATCACCCACGTGATTCGCGGCGACGACCACATCTCCAACACGCCCAAGCAGGTGGCGATCTACGAAGCCTTTGGATGGCCCGTCCCGGAGTTCGCCCACCTCTCGACGATTCTGGGCAGCGACCGTGAGCGGCTGTCGAAGCGCCACGGAGCGACCTCCATCGCCAGCTTTCGCGAGATGGGCATTTTGCCCGAGGCGCTGGTCAATTATCTGGCGCTGCTGGGCTGGGGCGCGGAAGGCGGAACACGCGAGACCTTCACTCCCGAAGAGCTTACGCACGAGTTCAAGGTAGAGCGCGTAACGGCAGCGCCTGCGGTGTTCGACTGGGCCAAGCTGCACTGGCTGAACAGGCATTACCTCAAACTGTCCGAGCCGCTCCGGCTTGTGACCCTCGCGACGCCTTACTTTGAAAACGCAGGCTCCTTATTGGCTGACGCAAATGCGGCTACTGTGGGTTGGCTGGAGAAGCTTCTCGCGCTCTTTCTGCCCTCGCTCGACCAGCTGGATCAGTTGCCGGCAAAGGCGGCGTTTATCTTCCGGTTCGATTCGGCAGCCGCACTCAACGAGGAAGAAAATTCCGCGCTGCTCGCGACCGAGTCCGCGCAGAAGGTGCTGGCGGCCTTCGCGGAGCGAGTTCGCAGAGCGACCGGCTCCATAAGGCCGGACCAGTTCAAATTATGGATGAACGAGATCAAGACCGAAACCGGCGCGAAGGGCAAAGAGCTCTTTCATCCTGTGCGCATCGCGTTGACCGGCGCACACTCCGGCCCGGAGTTCGACAAGCTGATTCCGGTGATCGAGGAGGGTAGTCAGCTCGAATTGCCGGTGCACGTGCTGAGCGTGCGCGAGCGGGTTGAACAATTTCTGGCGGCCTGATGAAAGATATCTACTGGATCCGGCACGAAGAGCATCCACGCCTCGCCATCGTGGCGCGTCCACGCGCAGATGATCGGCTCGAAGACGATCTTGGGAATCTGAAGCGGGGCGGAATTGAGATTCTCGTTTCGCTGCTTATGCCGGAAGAGGCAGTGGAGTACGGTCTGGCGCGTGAGGGTGAGATTGCAAAACGCCTTGGAATTCAATTCATCTCGTACCCCATAACCGACAGCACAACCCCAACCGATGCAGAGAGCTTCCGCCTCCTGATTACTCAGTTGGCCGATGCTATGCGAGCGGATAAGCACGTTGGAGTGCATTGCCGCGGTTGCATTGGCCGTTCTGCGGTCATGACGGCTGCTGTCTTAATAGACATTGGATTTCAAGCTGCAGAAGCGCTCGCCTTGATCGAGGACGCGCGCGGTTGCCCCGTGCCCGAAACGCGCGAACAGCGAAACTGGATCCTTCAGTTCGAGCCGGAGCGATGAACACTCCGAGGCTCGATCTTACTTTTCCCCACACCTGGACAGCCGAAATTCTGCCACAGCGGCCTCTGATTCTCCCCCGGCGGCAATTTGTCTATCCCAGGCATGCGGAAGAGGTCGAACGAGGCGCGCTCGAGGTGCTGGTGCATCCTGCGGATGCTGACCCGTTTCTCGCGACCTGCGCCCTGGGCTTTGCCGATCCTGCCGCTCCAACCGGAGTGTGGAGCTGCCCAAATCCCGCATGGATGTGCGCCGTCTCCGGCGGTTACGCCTATCTTGTAAACACCGCCGAGCCGGAGCAGTTCGAACAGGTGGAGTATCGCCCGGTGCTCGAGGTGCGGCCACTCCGGGAGTGGGGCCTTCTCCTGTTCGTCGGACATTACTCGCTGCTGGCATGGGGCGCGGACGGGAACGCCTGGCAGACCGCGCGGCTTTCCTGGGAGGGCGTCGAGATTACGCGCATCGACGGCGATCTGCTCCACGGAATGGGCTGGGATCTGCGCACCGATCGCGAGGTCCCCTTCACGGTCAACCTGCGAAGCGGCGCTCACACCAGCGCAATCTGATAAGAACTGGCATTTTCCCTGGCGTCGGCGCGCCGTAGAGTCGCTGTCATTCAGGGCGTTGCCGCATAAAAACTCAGCGTCGCATCGCCCTGCTTCAGGACGCGAAACCGCACCAGCTCGCCGTAGCGCTCCGCCAGGTCGTGCTTCTTTCCATGTTCTGCAATCGCCACAGCATTCGGCGCAAGCAAGCGGAAACATTCGCCACCGAGCAAACCCAGCGCCGCCTCATATTCGTTTGCGCTCTCGTATGGCGGGTCGAGAAAGATAATATCGGCAAGCCGCGCTGACGAAGCCAGCCGCTTTAAAGCCGCCACCGCGCTGCGCGGCTCCAGCGCATAGCCCCCTTTGATTCCAAGCGTTGCGAGGTTTGCGCGGATGGCCTTGAGCGCTGGCTCGGCGTTCTCGACAAAAATAGCCTCGCGCGCGCCGCGGCTGAGAGCTTCGATTCCGACAGCTCCAGAGCCAGCATAAAGATCGACGAACACGGCATTCTCGATACGCAGCGAAAGCACATTGAAGAGCGTTTCGCGAAGACGGTCGCTGGTGGGACGTGTGTCGCGGCCCTTAGGAGCACTAAGCGCCCGAGAACGATATTCACCGGCAATGACGCGCATCGCACCTCATCGTAACAAGTCGGCCAACGTCCGATTTCATCTGACCCTCTACAATAGATGGCAGTACGAAAGGATTTCGCAGGCACGATGCGAGGCTGGTCATTTCCGCTGGGGCGCTGGTTCGGAGTGGACCTGCGCATCCACACGTTCTTCCTGCTGCTGCTGGGCTTCTGCCTGCTCTCCACCAGCGTGGCCGGTGTGGCGGCATGGCGCGGAATCATGTTGTGGCTGTTACTGCTTCTGGCTGTGTTCGTGCGCGAAGTTGCCCGGCTCATCACTGCCGCCTACCACGATCTTCACCTGCGCAGCATCCTGCTGCTGCCCATCGGCGGCCTGTTCTCCTACGCAACGCCGGAAAGCGCCGAGCGTGCCGCCGAAGGCCAGGTTCAGACCACCCTGGCGTTAAGCGGGCCGCTTGCGAATCTCCTTTTCGCCGCTGTCGTTGCAGCTCTCGTCTATGGCGCGACCTCAAGCGTGCCGGTTGCGGCCCGGCCATGGATCACCCCCACTCACCTGATCCGGTCGACGGTCTGGCTGAGTGTCATGCTGGGGCTGCTGAATCTCTTGCCCGCCTATCCACTCGATGCAGGACGCATCCTGCGCGGCAAATTGTCGCAAACCCGCGGCATGGCGCAGGCGACCAAGGCCGTCTCCGGCATAAGCCAGGGCTTTGGATTGCTCGCCATGGTTGCCGGGCTCGCGCTGCTTGCGCTGCCGAACGCCAGCCTCTCAGGGGGAATCAGTCCCTGGCTCATCATGGGCGGCTTCTTCATCTTTATCGGCGCGCAGCTCGAAGACCAGGGAGTGATGTTCCAGTCGGTCGTCGAAACCGTGCTGATGCGCGACGTGATGCTCACTGAGTTTTCGACGCTCTCGCCCTCGGACACGCTGGCCGACGCGCTCTACAAAGCCATTCACAGTCTGCAGGATGAGTTCCCTGTGGTACGCGGAGCAAATCTCGTCGGCGTGGTTTCGAAGCAAAGCATTCTGGCCGCACTGCGCAGCGAAGGCAATGGCTACGTGCAGTCGGTGATGGCGCGAACCTTCCAGGTCGCGCGGCCCGAAGATTCGCTTGGCCTCATGATCCGGCGCATCGCTGGGGGACGCATGGCGCTCGTTCCGGTCGCCGTCAACGGACGCATCGTGGGCATCGTAACCTGGCAGAACCTGAGCAACAGCATGGGCCTGCTGGCCGAGCACCGGCGCTTCGAACGCGAGAACTAAACCGCGCGATGCCGAACGACAGTGATCCTCTCGCCGATTTAGACTTGGACGCGCGACAGCGGCCACTCGCCCCTGGGCTCTATCTTGTCGCCACTCCCATCGGCAATCTCGAAGACATTACGCTGCGCGCGCTGCGCGTTCTTAAGTCTGTTGACCGCATCGCTTGCGAAGACACGCGGCAGACACAGAAGCTGCTGAACTACTACGGCATCGCCACGCCGACCGTCAGCCTGCACGAACACAACGAGGCCGGACGCACCTCCGAATTAATCGCGGATCTGCTCGGCGGTGGCCGCATTGCCGTCGTCTCCGACGCAGGCACGCCCGGTATTTCTGATCCCGGAATGTTTCTTACGAGAGCAGCTATCAAGGCGGAAATTCCCGTCTGCCCTGTACCCGGAGCGAATGCGGCACTCAGCGCTCTGATCGCCTCAGGTCTGGAAACGGAGCGCTTTCTCTTCTTCGGCTTTCTACCGCCGAAGACCAGCGCGCGGCGCAGCGACCTGGAGAAGGTGAAGGCTGGCCTTAACCAGCCCACAACACTGATTTTCTACGAGGCTCCGCATCGCATCCTCGAAGCCCTTGCCGATGTAGAACGTGTCTGGGGTGCGTCCTGCCGCGTCGTCGTGGCGCGCGAGCTGACCAAACTGCACGAGGAATTCCTGCGGGGCGATATTCGCCAAGTTCGCGAGCAGCTGGAGGGACGGGAGCGCGTTCGCGGCGAGATTGTCCTGCTGATCGACGCTCAGCCCGCAACAGAAAACGCGGGCACCGTAGTGAGTGTCCAGCAGCGAATCAATGAGCTAAAAACCGATGGCCTCGACGAAATGGACGCCCTCAAGCGCATCGCGCGTGAACGCGCCATATCCAAGAGCGAGGTCTATCGGGAACTCCAACGCGAGAAAAGCCGCAAGCCCGGCCGCTAAGCATCCGCGTTACTCGGCTCGCTGCGCGCAAGCCACACGCGGAATCCCTTGAAGGTCGGCGATGAAGCTCACGTTGTCCCACGCCGCCAGCAATTTCGCGAGCGCATCCCGCTGGCCGTGACCAATTTCGAGCAGCAGCCATCCGCCGGGTTTGAGCGCTCTCTGCGCCTCCGGGATTAGCCGCCGATAGATATCAAGACCCTCCGCTCCAGCGAACAGAGCCGAAGCCGGTTCGTACTCGTGCACCTGCGGCTCGAGCACTTCATCATCGGCGACATACGGAGGATTGGAGACGATCATGTCGAAGCGTTCGCCTGTGAGGGCCTCGAGCAGGTCGGACTTCAATAAACGAATTCGATCGCTGACACAATGAATTTCGGCGTTGCTTCGCGCGACCGCCAGTGCTGCGGGCGAGATGTCGAGCGCGGTAACTTGCGCCTGTGGCAACGCATGAGCGAGCGCGACAGCAATCGCTCCTGAGCCTGTGCCGACGTCTGCGATGCGCAGCGGAGTGTCCCGTTCCACGCGTGCCAGAACCGCTTCGACGAGATGCTCGGTTTCCGGGCGCGGAATCAGCACATCCGGGCTCACTCGGAACTTCAGCCCGAAGAATTCCTGCTCACCGGTAATGTACTGGACGGGTTCGTGGCGCGCTCGGCGCGCGAGCCAACCCTTATAGATTTCAGACTGAGCAGAGTTCAGCTGCGCTTCCGGATGCGTCAGCAAAAAAGCGCGATCCCGACCCACCACGTGCATCAGCAATAGCTCTGCGTCGCGGCGGGCGGTCGGCGATTCATTGAGCCGTGTTGCCCCAGAGCTGAGGGCAGCGCCTATCGTGTCAAGATCTGCCATAGGCGGCGCCGCGCTTACGCCGCAGCTGTCTCGGCTTCCGCCTTCATGCGCTCGGCGTTGTAGTGCGCGATGAGCGCATCAACGATGGGCTGCAACCTGCCCTCCATCACTTCGGCGAGTTGATGAATCGTCAGCCCGATACGGTGATCGGTGAGACGGTTCTGCGGGAAGTTGTACGTCCGAATCTTCTCGCTGCGATCCCCGGAACCCACCTGCTGCTTGCGCTCCTTCGCCTGCGCCTCGTGCTGCTTTTCCATCTCGACTTCGTACAGGCGCGCACGCAGAACACGCATGGCTTTTTCGCGGTTCTTGATCTGCGACTTTTCGTCCTGACAGCTCACCACGGTGGTCGTGGGCAGATGCGTGATGCGAATCGCAGAGTAGGTCGTATTCACCGACTGCCCTCCGGGTCCCGACGAACAGAAGGTATCGATGCGCAGGTCCTTAGCTTCGATTTTTACGTCGACGTCTTCGGCTTCCGGTAGCACGGCTACTGTGATGGCTGATGTATGAACCCGGCCCTGCGTCTCCGTGGCGGGAACGCGCTGCACGCGGTGCACACCGCTCTCGTACTTCATCTGCGAGTACACGCGGTCGCCTTCGATGATGGCGATGATTTCCTTCAGGCCGCCCACCGACGACTCCGAACTCGAGAGCACTTCTACCTTCCAGCGATGCAGTTCCGCAAAGCGCGAGTACATGCGGAAGACCTCGGCCACGAAGAGAGAGGCTTCATCGCCACCCGTGCCGGCGCGGATTTCGATGATGACGTTCTTATCGTCGTTCGGATCCTTGGGCAGCAGCATTACCTTCAGCGCTTCTTCCAATCCCGGCGCTCGCTTCTCAAGCTCAGTCAATTCCTCCTGAGCCATGGCACGCAGGTCCGCGTCGGATTCGTCGAGCATGGCGGTCGCATCGGCGATGCCGCGGGTGACCTGCCGGTATTCGCGATACTTCTCGACGATGGCTTCAAGGTCGCGGTGCTGCTTCGCGATCTTCTGATACTTCTGCTGGTCGGAGACGAGCGCAGGATCGGCCATCTGCTCGCCGAGCGATTCATAACGGGCTTCGAGTTGTTCCAGACGCTCAAACATGAGGTTCTTTCACTGCGCGGGTGCGCTTTCTTTAGGTTTAAAAGGAAAAATTAAGGCGGAAACGGCTGTAGGCGGCGGGAGCCGCTAGAGAAGTGCGCCGTTGGTGAGGGTCAGCCGCATCTTGTGTAGTTTACTTCTTTTTGGATGCGACAGACAGGGAAAAGGGCGCAAGCTGGCGTCTATAGTCATTTTGGGAATACTTACCTTGAGCGGTTCCCTTCTCCAATTCGCTGAAGTGTGCGACCGGCTCGCCGCGACTACCAAAAAACTCGAAAAGCGGGCTCTCATCGCCGATTACCTGCGCACCCTGAGCCTGGAAGATGCCGCCCGAGCCGCGCTCTACCTCGCTGGCGCGCCTTTTCCCGAGACTGACCGGCGCACCCTGAATGCAGGCGGATCCTTGCTTAGCCGTGCGCTGGCTGAGGTCAGCGAGGCCGATCGCACCGCCATGCACATCGCCTATCGCCGCCACGGAGACCTGGGCGCAGCGGCGCAGGATCTGTTGGAAGCCCGCAAAGACCATCCCGCCTCGCTCACCTTGAAGCAGCTTGAAGACTCGCTGGCCGCGATTGCGGCGTCGCGAGGCCCAGCCGCGAAACTGCCTCACATCCTGCACCTGCTCCGCACCGCGCAACCGGTCGAAGCGAAATACATCCTAAAACTCGCCGTTGGCGATATGCGCACCGGCGTGAAGCAAAGCCTGGTCGAAGAAGCCATCGCCGCCGCCTGGGAAGCTGATCCCACTGCCGTTCGTCATGCCGTCATGCTGACCGGCAGCCTGCCGGAGATCGTCGCCATGGCCGCCACGAAAACGCTGGACTCGGCTCGCATGAAACTCTTTCATCCCCTTGGCCTGATGCTCGCCAGCCCTGTGAACAGCGTAGAGGAGGCGATGAAACGCTTCGCTGAGGAGCTTGCTGCCGAAGGAGAGGTTGACCTTCTCATCGGTCAGCCGCCACTCAGCCGGGCGCTGATTGAAGACAAGTACGACGGCATTCGCGCCCAGCTGCACTGCGGTGACTGCAGCCAGCCCGGCCGCGTGGAATTGTTCTCGCGTAGCCGTGAAGACCTGGGCGAAGCATTTCCCGAACTCGTCGAGGCATTCGCGAGCATAAGCGAACCCGCTATTCTCGACGGAGAGATTCTCGCTTGGAACCCCGCCACCGGCCGCGCTCTGCCCTTCTCCGCGTTGCAGCAGCGCCTCGGTCGAAAGCGCGTGACGCGAGAGATGCAGGAGCAGGTCCCGGTGATCTTCATGGCTTTCGATCTGCTTGCTTTCGATGGAAACCTGATCCTCGACGCTCCTCTCACCGAGCGGCGGCGACAGCTTGAATCTCTCGTCGCGCGCCACGCCGGAGCCACCCAAAAATTCGAGCAGCGCGGACAGGCCTTGCTCTTCGGGCAATCCGAGGACGAGCAGCAGTCTTTCTCTCGACTCATGCTGGCCGGCACAACTTACCTCCGCACCGCCGCGCAGCTGGACCGCGCATACACCGACGCGCGGACACGCGGCAACGAGGGGGTGATGCTCAAGGCTCTCGACAGCATCTATCAACCGGGAAAGCGCGGCCTCGCGTGGCTGAAACTGAAGCGCGAGCTGGCCACGCTCGACGTGGTGGTCACTGGCGCGGAGTTCGGCCACGGCAAGCGTGCCGGCGTACTGAGCGACTACACGTTTGCGGTCCGTGATGGTGAGCAGCTGAAGAATGTCGGCAAGGCCTACTCGGGTTTGACCGACGCCGAGATCGATGAGCTGACCGCTTTCTTCCACGAGCACACCATCGAAGACTTCGGCGGCTTCCGGACTGTGGAACCGCTCAAGGTTCTCGAGGTCGCGTTCAATAACGTCATGCGCTCCGAGCGCCACGACAGCGGCTTCGCGCTGCGCTTCCCACGAATCTTAAGGATTCGCGACGACAAGCCGGTTGCCGAGATCGATACGCTGGCGCGCGTCGAAGAAGTCTACAACGCGCAGCCCGATAAGCCGCAGAACGCTTGAAAGTTTTTGCTACCCGGCTTTGTAGCCGAGCGTTTCTTAGCTGCCCCCTTCTTAGCTAGCTAGTGACTGTGGCTGTGATCATGATCGTGATGGTGGTGCCCGTGCGCGCTGATCTCCTCGACCGCCATCACGCAGCCGTGGGCCACTTCGCACTCCTCGTGCTCGAACTGGATCGTCGTGTGGTGAATGCGGAAATTCTCACGGAGCGTGCCGTTGATCTGCTCCAGGATGCGCGCGCTCTCCGATGGAGGAATGTCGGCGATCGTCACGTGGCTGGCCAGCGCGTGGGTCTGCGAACCCAGGCTCCAGACGTGCAGATCGTGAATGTCCTCAACTCCATCAATGTCTTCGAGCGTCGTGCGAATGTGGCTCAGCGACAGCCCGCGCGGCGTGCCTTCGAGCAGAATGTTGAGTGTCTCTCGAACGATGGAGATGGACGACCAAAGAATCAGTGCGGCGATGCCGAGCGACAGCGCGGGATCGATCCATGTTATGCCAGTAAACAGAATGGCCGCGCCCCCAACGATCACGGCTGCGGTCGAAAGCGTGTCACCCAGCATGTGGATGAAGACGCTGCGCAGGTTTACGTCCTGGCTGCAACGCCACAGCATGGCTGCGATCACACCATTCATGACGACGCCGGTCGCGGCCACAACCATCATCAATCTGGGCTGGACGTGAACCGGCTCAGCGAATCGACGGACGGCCTCAAAGCCGATCCAGATGCTGATGAGAATCAACGTCAGCGCATTGAGGAAGGCGGCGAGCACTCCCGCCCGCTGATAGCCAAAGGTTTTTCTGTCGGTCGCGGGCCGCGATTGAAAATGTACTGCAACGAAAGAGAGCAGGAGTGCAAGGGCGTCCGACGCATTGTGCCCCGCTTCTGAAACCAGCGCCAGCGAGTGCGCGCGCAGACCTGCCAGCAGCGTAACCAGCACATAGGCCAGAGTGGCGACCAGCGAGAAACGCAGGACGCGCTGCATTTTCCCGGTGGATGTCGCGTGCACGTGCATACCTTCAGTGTATCGGTCTTAAGCGGAGAGATTCAATTCCCGACGGATCGAGCCGGCACGCGAGGCTTGCGCGGAACAATGCGTATAGGGATCGAGTTCGCCGTATCGCGCAGGCCGCTCCAGTTCTCCGCTACCACAATGCTGTTGATAGGGCGGTGCGGATCGTAGCGAACTGAGCAGGGAAACCCTAGATGGCAATCGTAGATGTTTACATACGCGCGCAGATTCGTTACATCCTGGGAGCACTCGTAGCACACGCCTGCGATCGCGTATTTATAGAGGATTAGCTGCAGGCCGTTCGGTCGGCCGCTCTCATGAGGGTCGAGATCGGAAATGTCGATAACGGTTCCGTCAATAATGCGTCCCGACTGCACTAACTCCTGACGGCGAAGCAGTTCCAGCTCCTCGTCAGTGGGACGCTTACGCCTCGCCATGTAGGTGACGACGCCGCCGATGCACAGACCAACCGCCGCGATGGCCCCCCAAACTTCGGGGTCGCGCAGTGAAAAGTCGCTCATCGGGCCCTCCGTCGGCTGGGATACTTGAAGGATATCCCACCTGCCCCGGCCTGCGCAGTTCACAACGAAGAGATTTCCCTCCCATGGAACACCGTTGCAAAACGGAACCCGTCCTTAAAAGACGCCTCGACCTAGAATGATCCATAAAACAGGAGCTTTAGCGATGACCTCAAGACATTTCCGACTCGCCCTAAACCTCTCCGCCATCTTCGCGACTTTCCTCGCAGCACGCCAAAGACACGAGCGACGGGATCGAAAAGGCCTATACGGAATCAGCCGGGAAGTAGTCGCAAGAAGGTCATCTCTCCAACGCCGCACGATCCCACTGCGCAGCATCGGAGGCAGCCTCGTAGGTACTTTCGAGAAACTCCATCAACGCTTCATCCGGGTCCGGTTCGCGCCGGAGATCGTCATACTTCAGGATGAACTCTCCCAGCATCGAATCCCAACCCGCCGCATCCGGGCTGATTTTCGCGCGCTCCAGTCCAGCCGGGGACGGCGCGGCATAGCAATAGAAGGCCGCCTCGCCAAAGCCGCCATTTCCCGGCCAGAATCCCGCGCTGATTACCTCATGCGAATACGCTTCTCGGGTAATCGCATCAGCTCCCTCTCTTTGCGGCGCACGCCGGCCGGAGAAGCGGGTGACCGCGAGATCGAAGCTCCCCCAGAAAAAATGAACTGGGCTGACCTTCCCCAGGAATCCGGTTGAGAAGCGCTGGAAGATCGCCGTCGCGTGCATGAGAATGTGCCAGAAGCGACGCACGTATTCTGGATCGTACGCGGCATGGACTGTGTCCGCCGCAAACGGGATGGGATCTTTTATCTCGACGGGAACAGGGTTGATATGGACCGATACTCCGAGTTGCGACAGGCAGTCTCGATATTCACGGTAGAAGTCCGCCACTGACTGAGGCCGCAATGGCGCGGACAGCCGGGCTCCGGTGCTCATGCGGAAAAGCAACTCATGCGTAGCGAAATCGAACTCGATCTCGAGAACGCCGTCGGAAACCGGCATTGACGCGGTGCTGAGGCCGCGCGCCGTTACATAGAGAGGGACATTCCACCAGTGTGCCTGCAGCGGGCTGAGCGCGAGGCGTGTCTTCCCGACGATCTGCGTCCACATGTGCAGCGTCGATGCCGTTGCTTCCCATTGTGCCCACGGTAGAGCCGGCCAGAGATCGATGAGAGAGCCTTTGTCTGCCACGGGACACCTCCGTCGTGAAGAAGCCCAATTATATGCATCGTTTTATTCGACTTAGACCTCGGCCGCGCCGATTTCCTCACCAATTTTCATTCCGTCAACGACGGCTCGCTTTGGAGACAAACTCCTTACATTTGCGTGACACCAGTCCTCGTTTGCCTCCCATATCTTCGTACCGCGTAGCAGACAGCCGGAGCGTGGTTGCTTCGCCCATACCCCTTCAGATCCTGCGTCGTGCAGGAAACGGTTCCGGCTGACCCCCCAAGTCAATTCAAAGAGGAATTACCAAAATGAGAAACTGCTCGAAAGCACTAAAGACAACAGCCGCAGGATTCGTCCTTACGCTGTTTCCGCTGGCAACCTTCGCTCAACACTACACCCAGACCAACTTGGTTTCCGATCTTGCGAACTTCAACGGACAGCCGGTTGGGGTGCAGGACCCGAACTTCAAAAATTCATGGGGCCTGACGCGCAGCGCATCCAGCCCCTGGTGGATCAATAACGCGGGAACCGGCACCTCCGCTCTGTACACAGGCGCCGGCAAAGTTGTTTCGCCGCCCTCGCCCGTTGTAGTCCCAAACGCTCCCGGTGCCAAGGGCAACTCATCTCCGACTGGAGTCCTCTTCAACGGCACCACTGACTTCCTGATTAAAAACGTAGCCGGGAAAACGCCTGCGCCTGCACTCTTCATTTTTTCCACCGAGAATGGCACCATCTCCGGATGGAATCCCGCGGTAACTCCTCTCCAATTGGCAGTGAACGAGGTTGTCGAAAAGGGAGCGGTATTCACTGGACTCACTTTGATCGAGGAAGACGGAAACCACTTCCTGCTGGCAGCCAACTTCTCGCAGAATCGCATCGAGAAATTCGACACCAACTTCAACCGCGTTCGTTCGTCCGAAGAGCGTTTCGATGACGATAGACTCCCAGCAAGTTTTGCGCCGTATAACGTTCAAGCGGTGGGAGATAACGTAGTAGTAACCTACGCTCGGCAAAACCCGCAAAAGACCGGCGCCGATGACGACAATTGCGGCGAAGAATGCGGCTTCGTCGATGTGTTCAGCATCCACGGACGGCTTGTGCAACGGCTTCAACACGTCCCCGGCACGCTGACCGCTCCGTGGGGCGTCGCGCTTGCCCCCCAGGACTTTGGATTCTTCAGCCACGATCTGCTGATCGGCAACCGCTTCGGAGGAACGATCGCGGCTTTCAACCTCGCCGACGGCCGGTTCCTCGGGAATCTGCTCGACGAGAGTGGCAGCCCTATCGCCATGCCGGGACTATGGGCCATTGCGTTCGATAATCGGGCCAGCAACCAGGCGAGTCCTTCTCCCGGTCCTGCGCTGTTTTTTGCTGCGGGCATCAACGGCTACGCCAATGGTCTATTCGGCACGCTGACTCCGGTTACAGCCGAGCTAAACGCAGAGGACCATCAGTAGAAAGTCAGCCTACGACAAGCGAATTTTAGATCTTGTCCGCTTTGCTTGAGCGGGTGCCCCCGGAGTTGGCGAGAGTGGGGCACCCGTCCTTTTACTCGTTGCGCAGGGCGCGCATGGGGTCGATGCGCGTGGCGCGTATGGCCGGCACATACGACGCGGCCAGCGCAACCAATATCAGCAGCGCGGTAACACTGGCCATGGTCCAGGGATCGTACGCGTGCACGCCATAGATCAACGACCAATGCGCCATAAGCTGCGTGAGAGCAAGGGCCGCGAGCAGGCCTGTGCCGACTCCAATGAGAGCCAGGCGAAGGCCTCGTTCGAGCACCCAGCGAAGGACGCCTCCGCGATCGGCGCCAAGCGCCATGCGGATACCAATCTCCTGCGTGCGCTGGCCGACGAGATAAGAGATGACTCCGTACATCCCGATGCTGGCGAGAACCAGCGCCATGCCGGCAAAAACGGCGAGCAGAATCATGGAGAAACGGCGTGCTGCGAGAGTGCTTTGGATGATTTCGTCCATGGACCGCGGATCATAGACAACCTCTTCGCGACTCATTTGCGCCATCGACTGCTGGATGCTCTTGAACGGCGCGTTGCCGGTGGAGCGCACCAGAACGTCGACGCCGTCGGGAATACGGGCTATCTGCATGGGCGGCAATTGCCCAAACGACTCGTAGACTTCGGCACGCAGCGGATAAGTAGCGTCACTATCCAGACCCCACTGGTTGACGTGGCCGACTAGTCCTACAACCGTGGCCATGTCGTCGAAGTCGTCAAGGTGGATGTGTTTGCCCAGAGGGTCGGCGGCGCCGAAGAATTTCCGCGCGAAAATGTCGTCGACCACGACGACGCGAGGCGCATGCTGATCATCCATTTCGGTTAGGAATCGCCCACGGAGCAGAGGAATGCCCATCGCCTTGAGATAACCCGGTTCGACGATGTACTTGATTGCCCAATGCATGTCGTTCTGGCTCGCGGGCTTCGGCTCTCCTTCCAGCCAGAAGAGTCCCTCGTCATCGTAGTTCAGGGGAAATGCACCCCATGTGAGAGACATACCTTGCACGTCCGGAATCTGTGTGATTCTCCGATCCACTTCCCGAATATAAGCGCGCACCGCCTCCGGGTTTGCCTCTTTCAGCGAGGGCGGAGCGGCCAGGCTGACCGTGAAAACTCCGTGCGGCTGGAACCCTGTGTCGACCCTCGACAAAGCAACCAGGCTGCGAATCATGAGGCCCGCGCCGGTGAGTAGAACGAGCGCAATCGCCATTTCGAAGATCACAAGCGCGCTCTGAGTGCGGTTACGCGCACTACTGGCGCCACGTCCGCCTTCCTTGAGAGTGCCCTGCAATTTGCCCTGGGAAATCCTCAACGCCGGCAACAGGCCGAAAAGAATGCCCGCAGCCAGCGAGAGGATCAGGGTGAAGACGAGGACGGGCCCGCTGAGATGAATCTCCGAGGCGCGCGGCAGCGTTCTGGGAACCAGCTTGAGCGCAGCGCTTGTACCCCAGATGGCCAGCAGCAGGCCGAGCGCGCCTCCGGCCAGAGCGAGCATGGTGCTCTCCGTAAGCAACTGGCGAACGACGCGCACGCGTCCTGCACCGAGGGCCATACGAACGGCAAACTCCTGCGCACGCGCATTGGAGCGGGCCAGCAGCAGATTCGCGACGTTCACGCAGGCTATGAGCAGGACAAAGCCCACGGCGGCAAGTAGCGCTAGGAGGATCGGCTGGACTTCGCCGACCACCGATTGCCGAAACGGTACGAGCTTGGCGCGAATACCGTGATCCTCCTGCGGGAAAGCGGCCGCAAGACGATCGGAAACGGTGTTCATGTCCGCCTGCGCCTGCTCCAGCGTCACGCCCGGCTTGAGGCGGGCGATTCCGTGAATGCCCAGACCGGCCGCTCGATCCTTCAGCGCCGTGTTTTGCCACTGCCCGATCGGGGCATAGATCTCGCTAGTACGAAAAATGCCGGACAGGTCGAAACCTGCCGGCAACACGCCGACGATCGTGAAGGCACGGCCATCGAGTGTGAGAGTCTTTCCCAGGACATCCGGTTGCGATCCGAATTTGCGCGCCCAAAAGCCGGCGCTGATCAAGACCACTGGATTGCGGCCGATTTCGTCTTCGCCCGGAGCGAAGAGCCGTCCCAATACTGGCTTGACGCCTAGTATCTGAAAGAAGTCGGAGGACACGAACTTCGCCGGAATGCTTTCCGCTTCTCCCCTTCCCGTCAGAATGAAGCTGTAGACTCGATGGATCGCGAGCGCAGCGAGGGTTTGATTATCGCGTTGCCAATCGCGGAAGTTGGGATAGGAAATCGAGCCAGTATCGAAATTCGGCTTGCTGGCGTGTACCGTGACAAGTTCGCTGGGCCGCGGATAGGGCAGCGGATTCAACAGCACTCCGTTCACGATGGAGAAGAGCGCCGTGTTGGCGCCGATCCCCAGCGCAAGGGTCAAGATGGTGATGAGCGCGAAGCCGGAATTCTTGCGCAGCACGCGCAGGCCATAGACCACATCCCGAGCCAACGTTTCCAATATCGGCAATCCGCGCCGCTCACGATGCGCGATCTTCGTCTGTTCTAACCCGCCCAGTTTGATGAGCGCCTTCCGCCGCGCTTCCTCTTCGCTCAGGCCGGAGCGCACCCCGTCCTCAATGTGCATGGCGAGATGGCTCTCAAGCTCCGCATCAAAATCCTCATTCTCGCGCTCGCCGCCGAACATCCCCCGCAGCCTCGACCACATTGCTCTCAGTTTCCTCATCGCATTACTCCGCCCGCAACGCCTGAATCGGATTCACGCGAGTCGCGCGCCATGCGGGCACAAGACATGCAGCCGCTGCCGCCAGCAGCAATGTCACAATCACGGATACATATACAACCGCATCCAGCGGACGCGTGGCGTAGAGCACGGATCGAATCAGTTGCGTCGCGCCGACGCTTCCGGCGATGCCCAGCGCAAGCCCCACAAAGGCCGGCCGCAGGCCGTCGAGCATCACTAATTGCAGCAGTTGGGTTCGTCTTGCGCCCAATGCGATGCGAATGCCGATCTCCGTCGTGCGCTGCGTCACCAGGTAAGACAGCACTCCGTAAAGTCCAACCGCCGCCAGCAGCAGCGAGAGGCCTGCAAACGCCAGCACCAATGTCGCACTGAAGCTCGAATTCGCCGTCGACTCACCCACAATCTGCTCCATGGTGAGAACCCTCGACACCGGCAGATCAGGATCCATCTGCGCAATCAGCTTCTGAATTGGCAAGGCCAGAGGCGTCACATCGCGGCCACGCGAATGAACGACCAGCATCGCATCGACCGACTCCACCGGGTTCCCGGACAGAATCGGAAACCAAATCATCGGCTTCACCGGCTGGTCCAGCGCGTAGAGCGTGTCGCCCACAATGCCGATCACTTCATAAGCATCACCTGGATCGCTCTCCCAACTGACAAACACGTGTTTCCCGATCGAATCCTCGTTCGGAAAATACTCGCGCGCAAACTGCTGGTTGATGACGATATGCTTGTCGTTCGTCATGCCCCGCTCGTCCTCGGTGAACACGCGCCCCCTGACCAGGGGAATCCCCATCGCCGAAAAGTAACCTGGGTCGGCCGTCCGGTAGATCGCAAACTGGTGCACGCCGGGCGGCAGTGGAGGATGTTCCGGGAACCTGATTCCAGTGTCTCCGTAGTAGCCGTCGCCTGGAACAACGTTGGTCAGCCCGGCCCCCTCGACCCCGGGAAGCGCACGCACCTTCTCGAGTAGCCCGGTATGGAAAGCCACAATCTGCTCCGGCTGGGCATACTTTGGCCGGCGAAGGAAAAACTTCATGGTCAGCACGTTGTCGGTTCGGCACCCCAGGTCCACTGAGCGCAATCGCACGAAGCTTTTGAACAGCAGGCCCGCGCACACCAGCAGAACAACGGTCAGGGCGATCTCAGCCGTCAACAGTACTTTGCGCAGCGATGCGCGCGAGGCGCTTCCGCCGATGGTGCGGGAAGCATCCTGCAAAGCGGAGAGCACCCCCCGTCCGGTTGCCGATAGCGCAGGCAACAGCCCGGAAAGAATCCCAGTGAGCAGCGTGATGCCCACAGCAAACGCCACCACCACTCCATCAGGATGCACGGCCTCCGCACGCGGCATATCAACCCATCGCGTCGTCAGCCAGCGCGTGGCCCACACCGCCAGCACCAGACCCACCGCCCCACCCGCAACGCAGATCAGTAGGCTCTCAGTAAGCTGCTCACGGCATAGCCGTGCCCGGCTGCTGCCCAGCGCCGTGCGAATGGCAATCTCCTTGCGTCGCGCCGCCGCACGCGCTACCAGCAGATTTGAGAGATTCAGGCAGGCAATCAGCAGCAGGCATCCCACTGCCCCCATCAGGATGTAGAGCGGCTTCTTCACCTCACCGACCACCTCGTTCACTAGCGGTTGAGAGGTCACTCCCGCGACGACTGGCCCCGAATTGTTGTAGCGAAGAAACAGCTGGTGCTGCACCCCGCTCACTTGCTGCGTCGCCTGCTCTCTACTTACGCCCGGCTTCAACCGCGCGATCACATGTCCCATGTGATTAAAGTGGCTTTCGATGTTTTGCGGATTTTCCTCAAGCCGGTATGGAGTCCACAGTTGCACCTCCGGATCGGGATACGTAAACCAGCCGGGAAGCACTCCCACCACGGTGTACGTTTGCGAATTGAGCCGGATGGTCTTGCCCACAATCGCCGGATCACCATTGAACCGCCGCTTGAACAAGCCCCAGTTCAGAATGACTGTGCGGCTCGCCCCTGCCTTATCGTCGTTCGGATCAAACGACCGTCCCAGCACCGGCTGCACGCCCAGCATCGAGAACAGATTCCACGAACCGTACGCAGCGCTCACCATCTCGGGTAGCTCGTTCTTTTGGCCCGAAAGGTTATAGCCCGACCATCGCCAGATGGCCATCTGCTCAAATCCCTGCGACGCCTTCTGCCACTCGTAAAAATCGCCCGCCGCCACCACGTTGCGCGAGTCAGGATCATCCGGATTATGCCCATACATCATGACGAGCCGGTCCGGATCGGCAAATGGCAGCGGCCTCAGCAGCACCGAGCGCACCACAGTAAAAAGCGCAGCATTGGCGCCGATTCCAATGGCGATAACCAGAATCGAAACAATGGCAAATCCGGGATTCTTCCTGAGCGTGCGCACGCCATAAGCGACGTCACGTCCCAGCGCCTCCACCACAGGCAGGCCGCACCGCTCCCGCTGCGCTATCTTCGCCTGCTCCATTCCGCCCAGACGGATCAGCGCCTGGCGCCTCGCCTCTTCACGGCTCAGCCCGGCGCGCACGCCGTCCTCGATATTCATTGCCAGATGGCTCTCCAGCTCGGCCGAAAACTCAGCTTCCGCTCGGCCGCTCGCAAACATGCCGCGAACCCGGAGCCACAACGCCCGCAGCCTTCTCATCAGGCCTCCTCGGCGGGCGCGAGAAACCGCGCCAGGATGGCCGTCGTCTGCTCCCAGTCAGCGGCTTCCTTTTTTACCTGCTTCTTTCCTGCCCGTGTGAGCTCGTAATACTTTGCCCGGCGGTTGTTCTCCGAAGCGCCCCAGCTCGAGGTGATGTAGCCCTCCTGCTCGAGCTTGAGCAGCGCGGGATACAGTGTTCCATAGTTGAGCGAGAGCAGATCGCCACTGGTCTGCTCGATGCGTCGGGCGATGCCGTAGCCGTGGAGCGACCCCATCGTCTCCAGCGTTTTCAGAACCATCAGGGCCAGCGTGCCCTGCCAGACGTCCGCTTTATTGCCCATGTACTCTCCTATTGCCTTACCATAGGAATGTCGCACAAGTACCTATGGGGATGCAATAGAAGTGTGACAAGCCGCTAACTTAACGCACGTGTGGCCAGATTCACTGTCACTGTATCGTCCGGAGTCTTGGTCACGCCGCCATCGGCTTCCGGGTGGAATTCGATGGTCAGGGTTGTGGCATTAACCACAATGCGCAGATAGCCGAAATCGGTGTCGTCGTAGCTTTCAAGGGTGAGTGTGCTGTCGATCTGGTAAGGCGTGCGAAAAGTGCTCCGCATGGTGGAAAGCGGCGTGTGTCCGCCGCAGCCGGCGATGATGTAGGGGATCTGAATGCTGTTCACCGTCCGCGAGAAACGCTCGTAGTTATGCACGTGCCCGGAGATGACCGCGTGCGGCCAGACGCCGGCAGCCGTGCAGGCGCTGTCAATATCGGCGAGCATTTCCGGACTGCCTCCGTGGGTCGAATCGCCGCTGAACGGTGGGTGGTGCACCGCTATGAGAACGGCTCCTGTATAGTTCTCGCTCTTCACGCGCTCAAGCGCGGCAGTGAGAAACGCAATCTGGCGGTTGTCGAGCACGGTGTTCGCGCCGTCTTCGTCCGAGATGACGCCCGGGTCTTCGAGCACGTTGCTGTACACGCCCAGGATGCGCACGAAGGGGGCATCGAACGTGTAGTAGACGCCGGGCTGAATCATGGCGGTCCGCACCAGGCCTCCCGCATCGGGAGTCAGAACCGGCTCTGCGGCACAGAAGTTGGCCAGGTAGGCCGCAAGCGTAGGCGCGGGATCGCTCGCATAAACAACGCCGTCGTGGTTGCCGGGGATGCCGAGGATGGGCGCAGGATAGGAGCGATACGGCTCGTAGAACTGGTCATAGTAGTAGGCCGCCTCGCCAAAGTAGTAGACGACGTCGCCCAGGTGGTAGAAGAACGATGGCACATCGGCGGGGCTGTCCTCAGTAAAGTCGGCGACCATCTTGTCTGCGACCAGCGATTGCGTCGAGGGACCTTCCACGCTCCCCGTATCTCCAACCGCATGGAAGACGATCTGCCCGGCTGCCTGAATCGCGCTCGTCTTCGCTGCGCCCGCAGCTCCATAAATCTGGGCGAGAGTGAGAACGGGCTCAACTGCGCCGCCTGCGGGCTCTGGAACCGGCTCGAGATTGGCGAGCTCCGCAAAGCTCTGGTCGGTTACGGGATTCTTGAACCCGGTCGGATCGGGTGATGGCGTCGGTTGGGCAAATACCGGTTGAGGAGCAGGCGGATCGCTGGCGCCCGATTTACTGCCGCCCGACTTGGGGTGGTGCTTCTTCTTTGGATGATGCGAGGAAGTGTGTTTGGTCATGACGCTCCTATGATGAGGCGACTCGGTCGTCAAGGCCGACCTGCAGCCACATCCCTGCAGCCACATCGAGGATAGGCCAGCAAACCGGAATTTGCGATGAATTCCTGTTCATTTACAGCGCTCTATTTTGATGTGGCTTCGCACTGTCCGGTTGGGAGTGCTAACAAATTTGGCCCTGTAACACGAATGGTGACTTGTCAGATGCAACGAATTCCGTAGATTTGTCACAAAGAGGTTAAAGAAAGAGTCCCGGCTTGCCGACGACTTAGGCAAGACGAGGGCACGCCCAAACCGAGAACCCCCGAAGGCACGAGTGGAGGTCGAATGATTCCCGAAGAACATGCGCTTCGCCAGCTCTTTCATCGCACGGTTTCCGATTGTTACGCCGAGCACCTTGGGGTTCGCGATGTGGAAGTCACCTCGTACATCGCCGACCTGCTCACCGAGTTCTGCGTGGTCGAAAATCTTTATAGCATCCGCGATTCTGAAGGCAGACCCGTTAAAGAAGTGGGGCAGATGCTGGCTGCCGCCGACCCGGTGAATGGAAGCGCGCCCTCTTTTGATGCGGAGCGCAAGGTTCGCAAGCACATTGGAGATTACGCCCTGTTCTCAACCGGCATGTATCCGGAAGCAGTGCAGCGGTCGAAGTTTGCCGGCGACACGAGTTTTCTTGAGATGGTGCGGACGGGCAAGGAGAGTTACTACATCGTCTCGCAGTTCAACCTCTTCGAATATCAGAACGAAGCGCCATTTTTCGGACGACTGGCGGAAGAATTCGAATCCTACATGTACGGCCTGACGAAAGTAAGGGGGGAGTTGGACAAGATGGGCGCACCGCTCCACGTCATGTAAATAAGCTGCCTTAGAATAAGGTCGGAACCGAAAGGAAAAACGGCTTGTCCGATATCATCGGCGGATTGCGGCAACAGCTTCAGGACTTGGCGGCTCCTGATCTCAAGGCGATTCAGACCAAACAGGGTGCACAATGCAACCCTTCCAGTGCCCAGCATAATGCCATTATGGCCGTCCGGGAGGCCTTTCGAGCCGAGATGCGATCTGAGATCGCCTCCCTGCGGGCGTCCCTTCACCTTGAAGTGCTGGGAAAAACAGCGCTCCTTTTGCAAACGCTTGACTCCGATTGAGCGCCGCTGATCCCTCTTCCGCCGCTCACAATATATAGCGCGACAAATCGTGATCCTTGACGATCGACGCCACCATCTGGCGCACATATTCAGGATCGATGATCACTACTTTTTCCGTCCCATTCGCCGTCTGGCGCTCGCTGATCGGTAAAGGTACGGTGGCGCCGTAGTCCGTTGCCGCGGCCAGTTGCAATACATTGCCTTCGCTCTGCGGCTGCGCCTTGGTCAGGTCGGGAGCAAGGAAGCTGATTTCGTCGAGCACTCGCTCCATGATGGTGTGCAGGCGGCGCGCACCGATATTCTCCGTCGTCTCGTTCACCCGAAAAGCGAATTGCGCTATCTCTTCCAGGGCCTCTCGTGTGAATTCGAGCTTCAGCCCTTCCGTTTCGAGCAGAGCCATCGATTGCTTGGTCAGCGACGACTTGGGCTCGGTCAGAATTCGGATGAAATCCTCGACGGTCAGCGAGTGCAGCTCGACCCGAATGGGAAAGCGCCCTTGCAGTTCCGGGATCAGGTCGCTGGGCTTCGAGACATGGAAGGCCCCGGCGGCAATGAACAGGATGAAGTCGGTGCGCACGATGCCGTAGCGCGTGTTCACCGTGGTGCCTTCGACGATGGGCAGAATATCGCGCTGCACGCCCTCGCGCGAAACATCGGGTCCGTGCCCGCCTTCGCGTCCGGCGATCTTGTCGATCTCGTCCAGAAAGACGATGCCCGAGTTCTCCACGCGATCCACGGCCAGGCGCGTCACCTGGTCCATATCGATCAGCCGGCCCTCTTCTTCCTGCACCAGGTACTCGAAGGCTTCCGCGACCTTCATCTTGCGCTTCTTCGTGCGCTGGCCGAAGAGGTTGGGCAGGATATCTTTCAGGTTGATATCCATCTCCTCGACGCCCTGGTTGGAGATGATCTCAAACGAAGGAGTATTACGCTCGCGCACATCGATCTCAACTGACCGGTCGTCGAGCTTGCCTTCGCGGAACTGCTGGCGCAGCTTCTCGCGCGTCCGTTGGTGGGATTCGTTGCTGGCCGTGGGAAAGCTAAGCGTGTGGCCTTCGACCATGTGCGGTCCGGCGCTTGAGGTCGAAGCCGGCGCAGGTGTAGGCACTGGAGGCGGCAGCAGCAGGTCGAGCAGGCGTTCCTCCGCGTTCAGTTCCGCCTTGTCTTCGACTTCTTCCAGCTTTTCTTCCCGCACCATCTCGATGGCAATCTCAACCAGATCGCGAACCATTGATTCGACGTCGCGGCCCACGTAGCCGACCTCGGTGAACTTCGACGCCTCGACCTTGAGGAACGGAGAGTTGGTGAGTTTCGCCAGACGGCGCGCGATCTCCGTCTTGCCTACGCCGGTAGGGCCGATCATGATGATGTTCTTCGGCATGATCTCGTCGGCCAGCTCAGGCGCAAGCTTCTGGCGGCGCATGCGATTGCGCAGCGCTATGGCCACGGCGCGCTTGGCGGCGTTCTGGCCGACAACGTACTTGTCGAGTTCGGCGACAATCTCGCGCGGGGTCAACTCCTCGAGCGCGAGTTCCTGGTCTTCAGCGGTTCCGGGTAGATAAATAGCCATACTGCCTGCTCCTTCCGGGCGGGCGAGTAAGCTGCCGCCCTCAGGCGTGCAGCTCTTCAATGGTGATCTGATCGTTGGTATAAATGCAGATTTGCCCTGCGATGCGCAGCGACTTCTCGGCGATATCGCGTGCGTTGAGATCGGTGTTCTCCATCAGAGCGCGCGCTGAAGCCAGCGCATACGACCCGCCGCTGCCTATGGCGGCAATTCCCTCGTCTGGCTCAATCACATCGCCGGAGCCGCTGATGAGGAAGGTCTGCGTCGGATCGGAGACAATCAGCAGCGCCTCCAGGTTGCGCAGCATCTTATCCGTGCGCCAGTCCTTGGCCAGCTCGACCGCGGAACGGCCCAGGTTGCCTGCGTACTGCTCCAGCTTGCCTTCGAAGCGGCTGAAGAGCGAAAACGCGTCCGCCGTGGAACCGGCAAAACCGGCGAGGATCTTGTCCTGATAGAGGCGCCGAATCTTGCGCGCCGAGTGCTTGATGACCGATTCTCCCAGCGTCACCTGCCCGTCGGCGGCCATGACCACGCTGCCATTGCGGCGTACGCAGAGCACGGTGGTCGAACGGATGCGCGGGGAGCGGGCCTGATCAGCTTCAGCGGAGACGAAATTGTCGCCAGACCCGGCGACCGAGGTAGTTACCTGTTTCGACATTCTTTTATAAAGTATAACGCAGCAAAATTGCGGCTATGCCGGTGGGAGAAGTTCAGTCCGATAGATTGGAGGCAGCTCCTCGGCCTTTGTCCGGAATTCTGCTTGCGCGGCTTCGTCCAGCTTGGGCGGGGGCGTGGTGCGGGTCGCGACGGGTACGCCGACCTTCATAAAGAACTCTTCCTGGCCCGCGGGAGAGCAGATGCACAGTAATCTCACCGCTTCTGCCGAAGCGTTTCGAAATTGATGTGGCGCATTCGCGGGAATGTGGATTGTCGCATCAGACCGGACAGTCTCTTTGACGCCGCGAAAGGTAAACTCCAGTTCACCCTCAAGTAGCGTGAATGTCTCTTCGAAGTCATGGCGATGAGGAGGCGGGCCACCTCCTGGGGGGATATGCATATCAATGAGGCAGAAGCGCCCCGCAGTGTCTTTCCCGCTAAGAAGAATGGTGTATGTATCTCCAACTATCCCAATGTGAGGAAGCTTTCCGTCAATTTCGGGCTGAGCAATAACCGAGGTGCGGTTCAGGTCGTCTGCAGGGATCGGAATGGGAGTTGATTCGCTAGGCATGGTGCGGCTCCTGAGGCTATCTGGTTCGAGTAACAGGTTATTGGGGCTTGGCCGCTGCCGGCGGAGGAGGAGCCTCACCGCTCTTCTGCTTGTCCTTATGGAATAGCTTGTCCAGATCTACGCCGAAGTGGGGCTCCGAGCGTGTTCCCGTCACCGAGATCGGAACTTCCGTGCCAGCTCCGTTCTTCATGAAATACGGATCGGCGAGTTTGAGCATGACGGATTTCCAGCCGGTAACCATCTCCGACACCTTCGCATCCAGGCGCGCGGTCCCCTGAAAATTGAACTGCTCGCCGTCGAGTGTGTAAACGCCGTTCATGGCGACCCTCGCGCCCGGCACAGTGTAGTCAAGGCCGCTGATGGTAATCTTCTGCGCATCGAGCGCGAAATTGCCCTGCATCGCCGAAGCGAAATCCGGGTGTGGTTCCTTGACTTCCTTGGGCCGCCCCTGTCCGCGCAGACTCAGCTCATCGACCTTGGCCTGCAGCTTTTCGTTGGTAAAGTGCACATTCGTGATCTGGAAATTGCCCTGCAGGCGCAGCTTCGCGATCACCGACTCCTTCCCCGGCGGAAGATGAAGCTTGGTATGCATGGTCAGGTCGCCGGTCATCACCGGGGGCTCCGTTTTGACGCCGAGCTTGAGCAGGTCGTCGATCTTCGCCGGGCCAACGGTCACGTCCAGCGTGATGTCGTGGCCGGGCATGCCCTGCGCTCGAACCACGTCTCCTGAAGCCACAATGTGCGAATGCGCCAGCATCGCATCGACCGGCTGCAGATGCGTGTCGCCGTTGGTGCCGTCCACAATCGCGTGGAACTTGGTATGCAGCGGCATCGAATAGTTGGCGCTTGTCAGCCGGAAATCGGGGGTGTCAGTTTCGCCATCGACCACGATATTGTTGAGCGTGCCCCGGTAGGTCCCTGTCGAGGAAAGAATGCCTCCGATACCCTTGAGAGTCCCCAGGTCCGCATGGCTAAAGCTGTACGTGCCGCTCACGGGCGTGCCGCCCGGGTGCTGCGTGTCATAGGGCCCGAATTCGCCGGTCGAGTCAATGTATCCTACCGGTTTGGGATTGGTGAGGATCGCGTGGAACTTCATAGGCTGATTCGCTCCCACCGACGTCAGGCGCACCTTGCTGATTTCAAAATCCAGTGGCACCTTCCCTGGGTTGTCTGTACCCATTACCAGCCTTGCGTGGTCGATTAACAACTCATCGACGAAAATCTGAATCTTGCCCGAACCTAATTCCTGCGGGCCGACCTTGGGAATATTGCTTCGCTGCTCTTTGGGCGGCAGATTGATGCCTAAACCCGATATCTGCACCTGCCCGATGTGCATCGGCGTGCGGAAGAGATCGCGCCAGCCGGTCCGAAACGAAAACTTATCGACGGAAAAGAGCGGCTGCTGCATTTGGAGGTGTTTGGGATACAGCTTGAGACCGCCGCCGCTAACTTCGAAGCCCTGAAACACAGACACATCGAAGCTGGCCAACTCAACGCGACTGTCGAAGCGCGTGGAAAGCGTTTCGACCACCCGCGCCCGCAGGATAGGCGCGGCGCGATGGAAATAAACCGCGATCACCGTGAAAACCGCGGCAAACATCAGAAAAAGAACCACAGCGACCCCCACCAGGACGCGCCGCAGAAGCGACCTGCGCGGCTTCACAACAGGCTCAGATCTGGCGGCCATGTTGGTATCTCTCCTCAGCTTCGGGTAGGTATCAACTTTTAGATGCAATTCTCGTTTGATTCGTTGGTTTACCATGCTGACGACGCAGATTGGAAGGCAGAAAATATGCAGAAAGTGATTGTCGGCCTTGGCGAATTGCTATGGGACCTGCTCCCTGCAGGGGAGCGGCTGGGCGGAGCGCCCGCGAATTTCACCGTGATGGCGTCACGGCTGGGCAATCGTGGCGTGATTGCCAGCAGGCTTGGCAACGACACGCTCGGTGCCAGCGCGCGAGACGTTCTCGGCGCTTTTCCCGTTGACATTTCTTTGCTCCAGGCGGATGCCGCCCATTCGACGGGTACGGTGGGCGTCGAGATTCGTTACGGCGAACCACGCTACATTATCCATGAGCCCGCTGCCTGGGATTTCATGGAGTGGACCCCGAAATGGCGTGCGCTGGCCGCGACCGCGGACGCAGTTTGCTTCGGCTCGCTGGCGCAGCGGAATGCCGTGTCCCGAACGACGATTCGGCAGTTTCTGGCTGCGACTCGCCCCGAATGCGCCCGTGTTTTCGATGTAAACCTGCGCCCGCCCTTCTTCGGCGCGGATCTGATTGCAGAGTCGCTCTCCCTGGCCACGATCTTCAAGCTCAACGAAGTTGAAGTACCGCAGGTATCGGCCATGCTGGGAAATGCTGAACCCCTCCCGGCCGGCGAAGCAGGCCTGCTCCGAGCCGCGGGAGGGCTGCTTCAGAAATATCCGTTGCGGCTGGTTGCCATCACCATGGGCGCCGAAGGCAGCTTGCTGGTGACGCCGGATGGCTTCGACCGGCATCCTGGAGCCGCCGTCAAAGTGGCCGACACAGTCGGTGCCGGGGACGCATTCACTGCGGCGCTGGTTCATTCTTATCTCGATGGCGCTTCGCTTGCGGAGATGAATGAAGCCGGCAATCGCTGGGGCGGGTGGGTGGCCTCGCAGCCCGGCGCCATGCCCGATCTGGATGCCGCTACAGTGGCCACGATCACAAAGCAGACCCAGGCCGCACAAGGCGACGGAAAGTTGTAATCGCTGTTCGAAAGATGTATCTTCGCGGGATCAAATTACACGTTCTACGTCTCAATTGCTTCAATCCGCAACGAGGATGCTGAATAGGAGGGTCCAGTTCGCTCCCTAGGGAAAGACTGCGCCCTTTCGATCTGGACTGACGTCTCCTGCTTACAGGTGCGGAGGCTAAATGTCAAAATGTGAATCGGTCAGGTTGCCAGGACGTTTGCAGGGCATGGGGCCATGATGTCGCTTGCACTGTGTTCGCTGAAAAGGTATCGCTCTCTGGCACTGATGTCTATGAATATCATCGTTCGTTCATTTCCGGTGCTCCGCGCGGCTTGCAAAGCGGCCTGTACAAGCTGACGTTTGACGGAAGAGTGCTGAATGCCAAGCGGCGTAACGGAGCGTGGGTGTTTGCAGTCGCGAGATAGCCAACGCGCATCTGTGTCAACGTTGCCGAGAGCGAAGCGTTCAGAGATGCGCTGTTTGTCGGATCGACGTTGGTAACGGCCGCACACAGCGATAGGATAGTCGATTGCTTTTTGGTAACGGGGGGCACTCGACCCCAAGTTTCAGGCGCGTCCGGTCGGATTCTTGGAACCACCAATGAAAGTCGCCGGAGCAGCTTCATTCCCATCCTGTAACGGGCGTCCACGCTGCCATGCACCAAAGGCACCATACGGATAGCCGCCAGGCTCTGGCCGACTGACCTTCTCAAGAGCAGCGGTCTTATCGCTGTCCAACGTCAGCTCGGCAGCGACGAGGTTACTGCGTAGATGTTCGACCGTGCGGGCGCCGACGATCGGGGCGATAACGCTTGGACGGTCTGCGATCCAGCTCAAGGCCACTTGCGCAGGCGTCGCGCCGATCTCTTTGGCAATACGAACAACGGCATCAATTGTGTCCCAGTTGCGATCGGAGTCCGCATACTCCTCTGAAATTTTCTGGTAGAGCGGCTTTTCAGAACCCGCCCGGGTGTCCGAGGCTGCGCGGCCTCCGCGCTGATATTTGCCCGTGAGGAAGCCACCAGCAAGTGGCGACCACGGCAGCAAGCCAATCCCGTTATGCAGCGCGGCGGGAATAATCTCCCACTCAATTTCGCGTGACAATAGGCTGTATTGCGGTTGCAGCGTCACCGGAGCCTGCACGCCCATTGCCTTAGCGGTGGAGATGATGAGCTGAAGCTGCCAGCCAGTGAAGTTCGACAGGCCGATGTAATGAATCTTGCCTGCCTTCACTGCTTCATCGAGAAACGATAGCGTTTCCTCTACCGGCGTGTGCATGTCGGACGCGTGGAGCTGATAGAGGTCGATGGTTTCAACGCCCAGGCGTTCGAGAGAAGCATTCAGCGAGCGATGGAGCCAGCGGCGCGTCAGTCCAGCCGAGTTCACCTCTTGGCTTGCATTGAAACGGCCTTTCGTGGCGAGCACAACGCGGTCGGTCACATCACGAGGCCGGGCAGCAAACCAGCGCCCGATGATTGCTTCCGAGACGCCATTGACGTACACATTGGCGGTATCGACCAGATTGCCACCAGCTTCGATAAACGCGTCGAGAATGGCAAACGCATCATCCTCCGGCGTCTCCGAACCGAAATACATGGTTCCAAGAGCAATTTTGGATACGGCGATTCCAGTGTTTCCGAGCTTGCGATTCAGCATGGCCAATAACCTCTCATACCCAGAATCCAATCCTAGTGCATTTGGCCCGTCTGATCTTCCCCATGTGCTACCTCGCACCACCCTGTGTGCTACGGATGGGCTTCTTAGCAAGCGCGTAGGACACTCTGCCCTTGGAAACCCCTGTAGGGCAGGTAGCGCGGTGCTCAGAGCACAGAGGACACCAGATCGCGATCCACAACGCAGGCAACGTCTCGACCATCGCGGGGATGTTCTCTCGGCATCAGTTGCAGGCGATCACGAAGGCGCGTTGGCTGGATGGGCCTTGGAACATGGATCAAGGGTAGGCGAATAAGAAGCGAAAGTATATGTGGAAATCTCAGGCCGGAGCGCATCGAAGGACGCTATTGATGCCAAGGGCGGTGCGCCCGTGCGCTTCCCAGGTAGGGCACGGCTTTCGATCCGGACTGGCGTATCCTCTGCTTACGAGTGCGGAGACCAAAATGCCATCTAAACGTGAATCGGTCAGGGTGCCGGGACGCTTGCAGGGAATGGGGCAGGATGTCGCTTGCACGGTGTTCGCTGAAAAGGTATCGCTCCCTGGCACCGATCTCTATGAGTATGATCGTTCGTTCATTTGCGGTGCTCCGCGAGACTTGCCAGTTGGCACATACACGCTGACGTTTTGCGGGCAGGCGATGTCTGTTCAGCGGCATAACGGGGCGTGGGTGTTCTCGGTCGCGACGTAGCCAGCGAGTATCGTTTATCGCTTCATGGCTTTCTTAAGCTCCGCCCATCTCTTCTTTTGAGCGGCTACAATGTTTGCTCGTCCCTGGGCGCTCATGGGGCGTCTTACCTTGCCGTTTGCACTCGCAGCCTTACCGTGGCCACCGGCCAACAGATACCGTGCCTGTTGTAGGCCCGCAATCGTGGCTTCAACCTCGATCAGGATTTCTTGTCTATTCACGTTGTCTCTCCAGCCTCAGGGACATTGGATGCAGAAATCCCAGCTAGACCGGAACCACTCCCGAGGAGACCTGACAAGGCAACTGATACTGTTACACAAACTGACACCTGCTCTGTCTGCGGTGAAGTACGCAGTCGGATACTGTAGTTGGTACCCAGTCTGGGAGACAAAGAAGTTCCGTACCTGCTGCCCAACTGTGAGGCACCGAGGCGGAAACTTAAGGTTTAGCACATCGTAGTACAGTTTGGAGAGAGCACATATTCAATACAACATTAGTAATATCAGTATCTTATAGAAGAACGAGAACTAAATGACACATTTTCAAACCCCGCAGGAACGTAGAGCTCTGGGCCGTGCGCGCCGCAAGCAGCTTGCCCGTCAGGAGCATTCTCAATGGAAGCCGGAGAGCCGGCGTCGCGGGCCGGTCGAGCTCCTCCAGGAATCAATGCGCGGCCGCATTCCGCAACTGGTGACACTGAAGTACGAGCGCATGCTCGAATCTCCGTTCGGATACTTCCGCGGAGCCGTTCCGGTCATGGCGGCGGACCTCGGGACGCTGCCCAACACCGGCATCGTAAACCAGATTTGCGGAGACGCGCATGTGCGCAACCTGGGCGCATACGCCGCTCCCGATGGACGTCTGGTCTTTGACATCAATGACTTCGACGAGACCATCGCCGGGCCGTTCGAGTGGGACCTGAAGCGCCTTTCCACCAGCCTGGTGCTGTGTGGCAGCGCCCTGGCTGCCAAAAAATCAGCCTGCCAAGCGGCCGTCTTGGCGTTTATCGAGCGCTACAAGAGATTTGTCGACACCTTTGCGCGGATGCCGGTGACCGAAATCGCGCGTTACCAGGTCCATCGGCTGCAGCGGATCAGCCCGGTGTCGAAGGCGCTCCTGAAGGCCGAGCGCAGCACACCTCTGCACAGTCTAGAACGGTTGACGGAACCGGCAAAGACGCCGAACAGCAAGCGAATCTTCAAGGACCAAAAGCCCCTCCTGACCCGTGTGACCGCCGCCCAGCGTCGGGCTGTGCTTTCTTCGCTTGTCGAATACAACCAGACCCTGCAGCCCGAGCGCCGTCACTTTCTCGCGCAGTACAATCCCATCGACGTAGCTTTCAAGGTCGTCGGAACGGGCTCGGTCGGCCTACGCGACTACGTGATCTATTTCGAGGGCAATGGCCCGGGCGATCCGTTATTTTTGCAGATTAAGGAGCAGCCCGGATCGGCCTACGCGCCCTATGTGAATGTGGACAGCCTGGCTTCGCACCAGGGACAGCGCGTCGTTAACGGACAGCGCGCCCTGCAGTTCCAGTCCGACCCCTTTCTCGGCTGGACGACCATCGCCAATCGCCAGTATCAAGTCCGCCAGTTGAACGATCACAAAGGCAGCATTGAAATCGAGGACCTGGCCGGGGACGGCCTGTTCGAATATGCCGAAATGTGCGGCGAACTCCTGGCCCGTGGCCATGCCCGGTCGGGCGACGCCTGCGTCCTGGCCGGCTACATCGGCAATGGCGAAAAATTCTGCGAGGCCCTCGTCCGATTCGCCGAGGCCTACGCCGAGCAGACGGAAAAGGACTGGGAAGAGCTGAAGATAGCTAGAAAACCGCCGGCGAAGAAGCCGGCTACCGGCAATTCAAGCAAGGCGCCCGTGAAGAAGGCCGGCAAATCCGGGAAGGTTGTTGGGCCGCGAGAGATCACGGCAACCATCCTGCCCAGCTGATGCCGCATGCGGCATCCCACCCTTTCGCGCACTTTGCGAAGGGGCGCAATCAGCGAAGCTTCAGGCGTGCATCCAGGCTCTCGGATCACGGTCGCGGGAGATCCAGCAGCACCACATCCGAGCGTTCCTGCATGCGTTCGAGGACAACTTCATGGCCGTCTGGCGAGATGTCGAAGTCGCGAATGTCGAATTCTGGAGGGAGGCTGGATAGCTGCCGCTCGGCCCCCGTCTCCAGATCGATGAGCCAGAGATCCTTGTGTTGAATCTCTCCTCGCAGCACCACAAGTTTCCGTCCTCCAGGCAGGAAGACCATGTGTCGAGCCCCCCGAGTCAGAGTCAAGGGCGACAGGGGATGCGGCCCGGATTCGGCTGTGACGGCTTTCACAGAGAACGTGGTACCGATGTCAGGTCCCGAGTAAATAACAAAGCTGCCATCGGGAGCCCACGTGGGATCCACCGAGTACTCCTGGGTAAAAGCAGTCGGAGGGTGGCCGTCGATCGGTATGCGAAAGAGGTGTGGGACGCCGTGATCCACTACCGCCGACGTGATTGATTGCCCGTCGGGCGCCCAGGATGGAGCGCCCTGCAGGGTCAGGGAATCGGCCACGATGCGGGCGTTCGTGCCGTCGGCCTGCATCACATACAAAAGCGCTTTCCCCTGTTGGCTGACCGAGAATGCGATATGGCGTCCATCCGGAGAAATTGCCGGGCCGCCAAAAACTCGCGCTTCCTTACCAGTCCACAACCCTGTGCTGGCTCCATTGGCCAACTTCCAGATGCTCTCGCCTGCGCCATTCTCGGAAACATACAGCAGATAATCCGGACCCAGCCGTGGCGAGAATCCCGCGCCGGTCGTCAGAGGAATGGGAGCAGCTGCCGACGCTTCCGTGGGCAACTCAGCAATCCGTAAACGCCAGAGTGTTGTTTTCGGACTTGCAACCGTGACAACCAGACGGCGGCCATCGGCACTGGCCGCCAGCGACGTGTACCGTTCATGTCCCGAAGTAAGTCGATGGGGAATCCGGTGCTCGACGTCCATGCTATAAAGCCATGGGCCGGAGCCATCGGGATCGTTTGCAAGGTACATCAACGTTCGCCGACCGAATAGAACCGGATAAATCACACGCGCGTTGTGCGACGTAATCCGTTCAGGAGTTCCGCCGGCTGAAGGGATGCGCCAAATGTCCAGCTTGTCCGGAAGGGAACCTTGGACGAAATAGATGAATGCGCTATCGGGCGACCATAGGGGAAAGTGGGAGTGAAGCCCGGCCGGCGCCGTGAAGATGGGCCGACCCCCTGATCCGACGCTGCCGTCTGACACGAACAGCGGGTCTCCTGGCCCGGGCGTGTGGTATGCGAGTCGGGAGCCATCGCGCGACCAGTCGTACTCCGCCACGCCTTCGAGGTATGGTCTCGGCTGTCCCCCCAGTGTTGGCAACGCTCGGATACTGATATCGCTGCCGCCCGAACCGCCCTGCCTGCGAGCCCAGTAGGTGACCAGAGACCCATCGGGCGAGAACCCCAGGACGCGGATCGATGGGTTGGCGAGATCCTTCGCGCTCCCACGGGTCAGGTTGTGGAATTCTCCCGAGCCGACCTGCGTAACCCAGACGTCCATCTGCCCGTCCCGGTCGGACAGAAACGCAACAAGCTGACCGTCGCGCGAGACCGCGGCGGCCTGCTCCACTCCCCCGAAGTCCGTGACCGTTTCAAATCGAGCGTGAGCGATTGGATTTCGCCAGAAGTACTCTGTCCTCTGAAACCAGAGGATTGCGCCGATCACCATCACGGCTCCAAGCGCGGTGAACAGCAGGACAGGCTTCCATCTGATCCAGGAGGTCGATCTCTCCGAGAGCAGCGGCGGTGCCGAAGGATCAGGCGGGATGACCTCGTTCCCGTTCTCCTGCGCTGTCTGAAGATTCCGGCCGCGCACCCATGCGTCCAGCTCCGCTCGGGAAGCATAGACCGAGCCCATCCGGTCATGCTGGTGCCGGTGAACCGGCATCGCCTCCCGCTTCTCCCAGCGTTGGACCGTCTTCACGTCGCGGTTGAGGTATGCCGCAATCTCTTTCCACGAATCCAGACGATCTTCGGAGGCTCTCGCGGATGACGCTGTGCTGGGGGATCGTTCACCCATCGCTCTCTCCTGATTAGTCCCCGGTTGCGACGAACCCGCGAACCGAATTGTAGCCTGCCCCGCCGTCAGAGGCACGGCAAAAGGCGACATTCGACGACAAGTCGGGGAAAGTCCGCCATTCCGCGCCTTGCCGCTTGAGCTCCACGCTCAGGTGTCCCATGGTGTCTATGCGTCACACGCAAATCTCAAACTGGAGCTCCTTCATGAAAAGCAAAACCCTGACTTCGGCGGTACGCGTGCTTTCACTGCTTTTATTGGTTTCAGCCACCTGTGCTTTGGCCCAGGAGCGCAGGCCAGTACACTTCAGCGGTCTGATCAACGACTATTCACCCCTGAGTGCGAGCGTCAGCGGCAGCCCATGGGAGATGCATGGTCAATGGTCGATGGACGTCAACCCGGAATGGGGAACCGCTGACTTCTCAGCGGATATGACCATGTCCGGCTACGGGAGAACCTCGGCGGGTGCCGTAGATCCAACACAGCCCCTTGTAAAACCTCACACACACCACATCCGGCTGACAAACGTCAGGGTCACCTGGGACATGACCGGCTGCCCCGCATACCTACCCCCCGCCACTATAACGGGCTTTCAGTTGAACGGCACGGTCAGCTTGATGACCGGGAATGGAAGTATTGCCCCCTTTGAGACGGATCCGCCTTCATCGACACTGCAGGTCTGCGTCACCGGAGGAAACGATGTGCGGTACTCGCAACCGGATTCGAATATCACGCTGGTGTTCGGGGGACCTGCGACGACACATTTTGGGCCGCAGGCCATCCATGGCGTCGTTCGTATTTCGTCAGCCGACCCGATCGGGAGGCGAGACGACCGTTGATGAACGATCAGTCGGATGATGACCGCCACTTCGTAGATTCTCGCTGAAAGGCCTTATTGAGACTGCGCCACCTCATGAATCAATATGGGCCTTGGGAGACTGGCAGATCCTGCCTGTTGGCTCGCCGACGAGAAAGAAGATCGGAATGACAAGAACGACATGTCTGGCATTGCTCAGCGTTGCGATCGCGGTCACGGCTCTCGAATACACGGGAAATGTTGGGGCGACACAGGCTCTTGGGTTTGCGGCCACAACGGTCATCAGCGGAAAGTTCGGCGAAGTCAATCTGCTTGACAAGGTCATCATCCCGGACTCCCGCGACGCCGACCGGCGGGCAAAGGTCTGGTTGTCCCAGCAGAAAACCGAGGGACCGTCAGACCTGTACGTCCAGAGCAATGTGTGGCAGCCGAGAGGAAGCACCGGTTGGCACACGCACCCTGGGCACAGCCTGATCGTCGTCACAGCGGGTACGGTGACGGAGTACTGGGCAGACGATCCCGAATGCAAGCCTCACGCGTACACCAAGGGCATGACGTTTGTCGATCACGGGGGTGACCATGCGCACATCGTCCGGAACGAAGGCAACTTTCTGGCACAATCCATCGCTGTCCAGCTCATTCCGGCAGGCGCGACCCGTCGTATTGACGTCGCAGACCCGGGACATTGCCACTTCTAACGGAGACGGATTGGCTCGCCGCGGCCGGTACCGCGAATTACTGAAGCCTAGCCGACTCCCAAGGAACAAATACTGTTCCTTTTCATCCTGTCTGGCCAGGGCTAGTTGCACGCTTATCAGGACCGAATTTCGATCATGACCGTTCGACGGGTTGCGGAGGATGCTTGCTGCGCACCGTTCTACTTGATGCCCTTGTATCGAAGGAGCGGAAGAGTGTCTACCGTCCAGTCATCTTGAGCATTGCCTCTGGCAGGCGAGCACCTTCTAGCGACAGCTTCGAAGTAGCATCTTCAATCTGGTTGAGGTCGCTCTCCGTTAACTGAACATCGACGGCTCCGAGGTTCTCTTCCATGCGGGAGATTTTCGTAGTGCCGGGGATGGGAACGATCCACGGCTTCTGTGCCAATAACCATGCCAACGCAATCTGCGCAGGCGTAGCGCCCTTGCGATCGGCTTCTGCCTGCACGGCGTGCACGAGCGCCATGTTTGCCTTGCGAGCCTCCGGCGAGAAGCGTGGCACGTTGTTGCGGAAGTCGCTCGGATCGAACTTGGTGTTTTCGTCGATCTGCCCCGTCAGGAAGCCAGCGCCGAGAGGGCTGAACGGAACGAAGCCGATTCCAAGATTTTCGAGCACGGGCAGCACATCGTCTTCCGGTCCACGCCAGAAGAGCGAGTATTCACTTTGCAGGGCGGTGACCGGCTGCACGGCGTGAGCCTTGCGGATCGTGTCTACACCCGCTTCAGACAAGCCAAAGTGCTTCACCTTACCCTCGGCGATCAGTCCCTTAACCGCACCAGCAACTTCCTCAATCGGCACATCCGGATCGACGCGATGCTGGTAGAAGAGGTCGATGTGGTCCGTACCCAACCGCCTCAGGCAAGCTTCAGCCACAGCCTTGATGTGGTCGGGACGGCTATTCGTGCCAGGGCCGCGCTTGCCGGTCTCGAGATCAATGTCGAAGCCAAACTTCGTAGCGATCACAACCTGCTCGCGGATCGGCTGCAAAGCCTCTCCAACAAGCTCCTCATTTGCAAAGGGGCCGTAGGCCTCGGCCGTGTCGAAGAATGTCACTCCCTTGTCGTGAGCGGAGCGCATCAACTTGATCATCTCGCCCTTGTCTGCGGCAGGACCGTAAGCCGAGGTCATGCTCATGCAGCCGAGTCCCAATGCTGAGACTTCAAGGCCGCTGTTTCCTAATTTTCTTTTCTCCACGATTTTTCACTTTCCTACTGCAGTTATGAAACGCTTCACTTGAGCATCCCGATCGTTGGCTAATTCTTATTGCTATCCACTTTGACCGGTCTAAGCAGATGCGAAAACGTGAGTTGGGCGAGCTTCCACTTGCCGTTTTCCTTGGTATATACCTCGGTCACCATAAAGGGATTGGTGACTTCGCGCGCACCGACTACTGCCTGTAAATCCATGTCTTCTAGCACGACAGCCGTGTTACCAAATATGCGAACGTCAACTGCATAAACGAAAGCCTTCTTGTACCAGATGCCGCCGCTCTTAATGGTCGCTAGTTCTTGGGTTTTCCCCCAGGTCCCGCCCATGTGAGTGAACATGGCTTTGTCATCAAATAGTGTCTCTAAGGAGTCGACCTTCTTGTCAGCCATCCAATCCCACTTCATGCTTGAGAGGTTGATGACTTCTTGTTGTTCGGGCGTATGACTTGCGGCAGTTTTGATCGTTTCCGTTGGTGGGGCTGGCGATTGCTGTGCGTCGGACGATTGCACAATCAGTGTTGATAGAAACAGACCTAACATTAAGGTTTTCATTGCTCTCCTCGATATGTGCGGTTGACCCTTGGAGGAACTCGAAGGAGCGTGGCTGACCGTTTACGCTACGCGAATTTGTAGTGCATCGGCTGACTGCTACTTCATCTACCTCAGCTACCTCTTAAACCTAGCGCCGACGCGACAGGTTGGCCCTGCCGGACACGACAATCTGGCTGCGAATCACGACAATCCACAGGCGCCGGATTTGACGCTTTTCGCAGCTCCTTTGACGTCTTTTGCATGGCATAGCCCGGCCGACCTACGTATCTTTAAACAGGGAGATCATGCGATGCTCAAACACTTCCGCGTTCCGGGTCGCCTCGCAGTAAAGCTAGAAGAGTTGGGGGTCTCTGTTCCCGCCGTGCTGCGTAGGGCAGGCCTACCGAGTGACCTCTTTGAGCAAACCCGCGTGCTTGTCTCCACGGGGGAGCTGTTTGCACTTTGGCGCGCCATCGATCAGGTGAGTTCTGACCCGCTCGTCGGTGTAAAACTCGGGATTGAAACGAAGACCGAGCGCTTTCATCCGATGGCGATTGCCGCCCTTTCCACTGAAAACCTGGTTGCGGCGTCACAACATCTTGCCCGGTACAAGAAGTTGACGGCACCCGAGGAAATCGTTGTGGAACTCGACGCTGAGGAATTCACGGTGGGCTTCCGTTGGCTACTAGCGGTCGATGAGGAACCATGGACACTCACAGACTACTGCTTCTCGTGGATGCGTTCGTTAGCACGACACGGAAGCGGGTCCACACTGAACCCTCTTAGAGTCGAGTACGTCCAGCAGCGTCCCAGTGTCCGCCACATCGAGCGTAGCCTAGGCTGCGAGGTCGTCGTTGGCGCACCACGCAATGTGGTTGTTTTTCGTGCCTCAGACGCAACGAAGCCATTCGTCACTCGGAATGCCGAACTGCTCGACCTGCTCGCACCGCAATTTGAGGAGCAGTTGCGTCAGTACAAAGAAGAGGACAGTTTTTTGGAGCTTGTGCGCCGTACGATCCAAGACAAACTGACAGGCCACCGTCCCTCGATCGACGCAATATCGAAAGCTCTCCATATGGGCCCTCGTACTTTACAACGGAGGCTTCAGGACTCTGGATCCAGCTTTCAACGCGTCCTGGATGAAGCACGTCATCAGATGGCGCGATACTACCTCAGCAACTCAGCGTTGGAGCTGAACGAAGCGGCCTACTTGTTGGGCTTTGAAGACCCCAACTCGTTCGGACGTGCATTCCGAAATTGGGAAGGCGTGCCGCCAAGCGACTGGCGGGAGACACATCGGTCTCCAAAGCTAATGTGATTGGCCACTCGCTGAAGAGAAGTCGGCTGATCGTAAGCCAAGAACAAATGAAGAGGCGATCATCGCTACCGCAGAAAGTCTTGTACGGCTTGGTCTCTTGAAGAGCAGCACGGAAAATATCGATAGGTCCTGCTAAACGCCTTTTGTTTTACCGAATTCGCCGTCGATGAGCGCATCGTCGCCTGGTCACAAATGGAGCGCTCCTAGCACATGGAGGCAATCTTCAGGATTGCAGAGAATGACGGAGAATCCTGCTCTTGACCCACAGACCAAATCGTTGGCCGAGAATTTCCCTCAATCCGCTACAATAGAAATAGAAGCAAAAAGGCCCGGCAGCCATCGCAGCCGGGCCTTTCGTCTTCTGCGAAGCGCGTCGACGCCAACCTCTTTAGAATCAAACAGTCTCAAGATGCAGATAATAGAATCAAACGGTTACAGCACAGTCATAAATACTGCCTTTAAATCGGTGCAATATCATCGAATAACTCTTTTAGAATCATGAAGGCGCCAGTAAGTCCTTCACTGGCTATTAGGTAGCGCCGACGTACCCCTTAAGCCAATTAATATCAATCGATTACAGAATCGGTAACGAAACAGGGAGGGGGGTGGGTAGGAACTACTTCGCCGTCCAGGTCTTGCCCTCATCGGAGCTCACCCAGACCTGACCCTTATCGTTCGTCAGCTCAAACGTGACGGAGCTGGCGGGAGGCGCCGCAGCCCCAGTGCCGGCAACGGCCCCACGTGACCTGGTTGCAGAGGAGACCCCAGGCGACCGGCTCAGGAACGCGCCATGGAAAGCTGGCTGGCTGGGCGGGCCGGCTCGGAGGCCAACCGCCTTCCCCTCCCACTGCACCCGGGCCGGGGTCCAGTGCTCGCCCTGGTCGTTACTGAGAAAGACGTTCCCGTCCGAGTCGAGAGCCATCACTGTCTGCCCGCCCGCTGCGGCCGAAACCGCCTGTGCACCCAAGGGCAGAATCCGCGACGCGCACTCGGTTCCAATGCAGCGCTCAACCACGCCGTCCTTGACCGCAAACGTTGCCGGCGGCACAGCATCCTCGGCCACCATCGCGGACGCGGCCGGCGCGGCGGTTGTCAGGGGCGCTGCTCCGGCCGTGACGTTCACCGTCTGAGTCGCCGTGCCGATCTCGAGCTTCGCATCCAGGCTCGTCCGCTCGCTCTGCTCAACCGTGATCTGCTGGCTGAGTTCCTTGAATCCCGGAGCGGACACGTCGACCTCATACTGCCCCGGCGGCAGAGGTGCCACATCGAACCGCCCTTGCGGATTAGTCACAGCGTTGCGGGCTTCGCCGCTGGACGCCGCTCGCACCGTGACCTGCGCTCCGGGTACCGCCGCCCCCGACTGGTCCGCAACGGTGCCAGCAACGGAGCCGGCAATGTCCGCGGGGCCCTTCATGGCAACGGCGGGCGATGCCCTCTTGTCCGCGCGCTTACCCGCAGCCTTGGCCGGGGCTATCTCCCGTAAGGACAGGGAGTCTGCCGATGGAGCAGACTCGGGGACAGCAGGTGCCGCCAACTGGTCCCCGGACGCGACCTGCTCCCTTACGCCGGGGACGGCCTGGTTCCTGTGCCGGTACACGGCAATCGGAACCACGATCAGCAGGACGGCCACAACCCCGGCCACCCCCAGCAATCCCCACCATATCCTCCCCCGATCCGCTGCCGGCAAGGGGGGCGCCACCTCAGATACCTCTGTTTCTGAAAAACCTTGCTGCGCAAGAAAAACGACGTCGCGGCAGCGCGTGCAGGTTGACAGATGTTTGAGCACCTGTTCGTGCTCTCTCGATGTCAGAGCGTGCTCGGCGAAGGCCGCGAGCAGGTTTTCGTCGGGATGTATGGCGAAATGCTTTCCTTCAGCCATCAGCTTTCCTCTCCCGCCGAAAACGTCTTCGCAGCCTGCACTTCCGAAGTTTGTACTTCCGTGGCTTGCACTTCATGGAACGATTCTTTCTCCGCAACTTGCAGCAACCTTCGAACATTCACGTCGATGTCGCGAACGTCGCAGCTCAACGCCTCTTCCGCGGCCCTGCTGCTGAGCCCGGAAGACTTGAGTTTCCTGAGTATCTGCTGTCTCAAGGTCTGTCCGAGCCGCTTCAGTTTCCGGCTGATCGTCGACTCATGCACGCCCAGCAGTTTTCCTATTTCTGCCAGATTCCTGCCGTCGAGATAGTAGGAATGCAGGAGAAACCGATCTTGGGCCGCCAGCTGCGTGAGCACCTCGCCTACCGACTCCCCCAATGCTTCGCGCTGAGCATCCTCTTCGATTGTCGGCGCCTCGGGCGTCGCCGCCAGCAGATCGGTATCCTGATCCTCAATGTTTACCAGGCGCCGCGCTTTGCGGTACTCATCCACGTAACGCTGAGCCAGAACGCTACGCAGCCAACCCGCCAGCGATCCCCGCCCCGTATAGGATGCCAGCTTCGACTGCCGTTGTTCCCCACGCGCGGACATGCCAAACAGCTCCGCATAGAGAGAATCCGCAAGCTCCCTCCCCACCCCATCCTGCTTTGTGATCCCGTAGGCTGCACTGTAGAGCATCTCCCGGTATTCAATCAGGAACGCCTCCCAGGCGGGCTCATTTCCCAGAGCACAGGCACGGGCAAGCACCAGTTCTTTCACCCTGATTGAATCGAAAAACGCAGCTTTTTGAGCGTCGGGCGTAGCTTCGTAGACACCGCAGCCAAAGTGATGGGACGCAGCAACTTCGAGCATGAGCTCTTCGAACTGCCCATACGCGAAGCCAAACCGCTCTCCACAGCTTTCACGCCACAATCTGACGAGCGTAGCGGCCACCGATTCCGTGCCGGACTGCTCGGCTCGTCCGCCAATACTCATGGCATCGAACATATCTCTTTATGAGCGAATGTTCGAGCACGACCACCCAGCAATGCGCTAGTCAGCAAAGGTCTCTCACACAGCCCCTTCACTGTCCTCAGTTTCGGAATCGGTCGTACCGCCTTCGACCGAGCGCAAATGAGCTTATTTAGTGTTAAGGTTGCACCCTAATATTTATATTTGTGGATGTGTCCAATCACCGACGTCGTTCATTGCTCTCAGACGAATCGGGAAACGACGTTGATTTTCCATGGTAATGCTTAGCTCGAAAACTGGCCGTGGTGCCGCTCGCCGCCGATTCTGGTTGGCGATGTCGGGGTTTTTTATGGCGTTTGCGCTGCTGCCCTTTTCCTTCAGGGTCGAACGTCGTCTGGAGACGGCTGTTCACATCAGGGGCGGAGAATCCGAAAAAGTTGACTTGGAACTGGCGCAGCGTTTTCAGTCTCCCTACGCCCAACGCCTTGTTCTGGTAATCAGCGGTATTCCCGATCCGGATTCGGCAAAAGGCGCGGATGCCTTAGGCTTCTTAACCAGTTCATTGCGTAGTGTGCCTGGAGTGGCCGGTGCCGTCTCGAGTGTGGATTGGCCAGATCCCCTGTTCACTGGAAACAACGGCGGGGCCTTGATCATCGTCGGGTTGGCCCCGCACGATGAATCTGTCGAGGCGCTGGTCCCCCAACTGAGGGCAAAAGCAGACTGGATGGAAGGTCAGCTGAGGTCGCAATACCCCAATATCAAACTGGAGATTACGGGTGAAACGCCACTGAACTTCGATATTCGCAAGGTCAGTGCAGACGACGTCAGGCATGCCGAGGAACGAGCGATGCCGGTAACTCTTCTGCTGCTGTTGCTGGCTTTCGGCAGTCTTGTGGCCGGGGTATTGCCGCTGGGAGTTGGAGTACTCTCAATCTCGATGGCGATGGGTGCGGCTGCGCTACTCGCGCGTCACCTGCATCTGTCGATTCTGGTGCAGAATCTGGCCACGATGCTCGGCCTTGGCTTGGGCGTCGACTATGCATTGCTGATGGTGAGCCGGTTCCGCGAAGCATTGGCCGAAGGATATGATCCCGGCTGTGCTGCCGATATTGCTGCCCGGCAGGCGGGGGGGACGCTGATAGTCTCGGCCACAACAGTTGCAATCGGATTTTCGGCGCTGCTGATTGTGCCCATCAGCGAATTGCGCTCCATCGGCATAGCTGGCCTGCTGGTAACCGTTTTGAGCGTCATGCTGTGTACATTCATTCTGCCGTGGGTGCTTGGTCTGCTGGGACATCGCATCAATGCCGCCAGAGTGCCTCTTCCAGGCAGACGATTCAAAACGCAGGACAGCCTGTGCGCGCCGAGTGAGCGGTGGGCGCGGTGGGGCGGCATCGTAACCCACCGGCCATGGGTAGCTCTGCTTGTGGCCGGGATTCCGCTATCGGTCCTTGCATTCCAGGCACACAGAATCTCTCCCGGGGTTCCTGAGCGTGGCTCTCTCCCGGCCTCAGCCGAGTCGGTGAAAGCGCTGCACACGCTCCAGGGCATGGGGCGGTCGGGTATTGTCCAGTCCATCCGCGTGATCGTGGAGTTGCCGCCACAGTCTCCGCCGCTCTCGCCGGCTGGCTGGCTTGCCATCAGCCGCTTGACGAAGCGCTTCCAGAGCGATCCCAGAGCGCAAGAGGTGTTATCTCTTCCCACCCTCACGGGAATGTCTGACACTGCAGATGCTGTCGACCAAGTGCCCGAAGCAATCCGCAAGGGTTTTCTACGCAGCGATGGCCAGGCTACCTTGATTGAATTGCTGCCAACCGCCAATCTTTCGCCCAACGAACAGATACGATGGGTACGAGAGGTGCGTTCCTCCGATGTCGCCGCGATAACCGGCGTTCCCGGCGCCGCGCTGCGGGTTGGCGGTATTCCCGCGCTCAATGCAGATTATGATTCTGTAGCTAAGGAACGCTTGCCGAAAGTGATCGTTGGCGTCATATTGGGGAGCTTGCTGGCGCTCCTGATTGGACTACGTTCTTTAGTTGCGGCTGTCAAAGCAATTCTGCTCAATCTGCTCTCAGTTGGCGCCTCATTTGGTGCGTTAGTTCTCGTTTTTCAGGAAGGCCACGGTAGCAGACTGTTTGGTCTCGACGGACCGACCGGCACCGTATTCCCGATTGTGCCGATTCTCTCGTTTGCCATCGTCTTCGGATTGAGCATGGACTATGAGGTCTTCCTGGTCGCCCGAGTCCTCGAAGAGCGGCGGCGCGGTTTATCCGAGAGAGCAGCAGTGATCGAGGGCCTGGCGCGGACGGCCGGGCTCATCACGAGCGCCGCGGCAATTATGATTGCCGTCTTTATTGCATTCACCGTGGGAAGCTTTCTGGTCGTCCAAATGCTGGGCTTTACGCTCGCCGTGGCGGTGTTCATTGATGCCACTGTGGTGCGGATGGTTGTCGGGCCGGCACTGTTGCAACTTGCCGGCGACTGGAATTGGTGGCCCCTTGGCTTATATGGAGCCCCGGTAACGTCTGAAGAGGAGCTCATCCAATGACGCCGGACACCGACCGCGAACACTGTGGATGCTCAGGTGCCAGCACAAGGCCTCGCAACAGCCCATTAAGCGATTCGATTTAGTCAGTAGTCCTGAGGCTGGTCCTCTTCATCAGCAAAGCCAATTTCTGTTCGTGATTCATGGGCTCCCACGGAACAAGCTTCTCGGCAAGCACATCCATTCTGCGAAACAGCGTTAACTCTAGGAAAAGTCCCAGAAAATCCAGGTCCCGGAAGACCAGCGAGCCGGACTCTCTCATCCTGTCGCGAAGCCGTTCGAAATGGACGGGCATCTCGGTCCAGTGAAGGCTGGCGCGGTGGTGATGGCAGAGGTGGTATCCTTCGTTCAAGAAGTTCACCTCGTCCACAACCGTCACCGAATTCGCAAAGTAATCCCCAGGCCGCTCTGGATCACAGAATGCGTGTTGGACCCATGCGGTGATTGCGTTGATGAAATTCATGCAGAGAAGAGGAACTAGGACGAACAGCGTCCCAATTCTCCAGTCGTAAATAAAGACAGCCGCGAAATAAGCATAGTAGCGCGTCATTCCCCAGAGCATGCGCCTTCGGTGCTTTTCATCGCCTCTCGCTCTGAAATAGGCGTAGGGAGCAATCCCCAGTACCGTCCAAATGTTGTCCGAGAGGTACCAGACGAAATCGAGTCGGCTCGTTCGATCGTAACCCATGTTGTTGCGAGTATCGTCGGGTCCGCTGTTCTCTCTGTGATGAAGACACACATGAGCTGTCCGACCCAGTTCCGGAGCGTTCCCATACAAATACCCCAGGAAGAATTCGAGGTAGCGCCCGAAGACTTTCTCGTATTTCCCCGAAAAGAATCCGTGGCGCCGGTGCGCCTCCAGGTGACTGGCGCTGAACATCCTCACAAACCGCTGGAACCTGAGACCGTACAGAGAAAGATAGAAAGCGATCACGAACAGCAGTCGAGGTTTCCCCAAAACGAGTTGGATTGCGAAAATTGGCACGGCGGTAAGGGTAAGGGAGACCATCAGTCGCAGCGCGGGGGTGTCTCGGGGATCCTGCAGAACTTCTTTGCCGAGCCGATCGAGGATCCGGTCGTACGCCCGGGAGAGAAATTCATAAGTATCGCGGAACGGACGAACCCTCCTGAGGAGCATGGCCGCTCCGTAGCATCCGAAGGAAAGCACGGCTACGGGCAATGCGGCAGCCATGCTTGCCAACCCCATGGGGACTGCCAACCACCGAAATAGGAATAGGGGCTTGGGTCTGGCCCCTAGATTCATCACCAGGGAGGCGGCGCCTGTCTCGGGGTTATGAATTTCCATCTCAGTACCGTGCGCCACGATCCGGTTTAAGCACCCACGCGGACATGTTAGTTAGGTCGCACTACGAAAGCAAGTCAACATTGCCCGCATCCGGGTTGTCATTGGCGGGCAAATGCAGGCAGCCTCCGAGGATTCCAGTTAGCTGCTTCGATATTTCCAAGAGCCTCTAACTGTTTTTGATGTATCCTCGGCTTTTTGCCACGTTCTAGTATAGAAGTCATTCAGGCACAATAAATATGAGCACCGCCCCATTCCGCAAGCAGTCGGCCACGTTGCCGCGGCCCAACGACAAGCGAAAAATTGTCGAGCATTATGATTTCGTCAGCCCTTACTACCAATCGCTTTGGGGCGAACATATCCATCACGGTTATTGGATTCGCGGCGACGAATCGAAAGAACTTGCGCAGCTCCAACTCATGGAGCACCTCGCAGAGTTAGCGAATGTCCAGACCGGCTCCACAGTGCTCGATATCGGTTGTGGCTTCGGGGGGTGCAGCCTTTACCTGGCACGGAAGTACAAGGCGTCGGCAACGGGTATCACGATCTCCCCGGTGCAGGTGGAAATGGCCAGGAAGGCGGCAGTTGCTGCTCAGTTGGACGTGCGTTTCCTTCTAATGGACGCCGAAGCCCTGGATTTCCCCCTGCCGTTTGACCTTCTTTGGTCCGTCGAGTCCATCTCTCACTATCATGATCATCGGAGTTTCTTCGTCAATGCTGCACGGTTTCTGAAACCGGGTGGTACCTTTGCGCTCACAGACTGGTTCAAGAGAGCGGACCTTTCCGCTGCGCAAACACACAAGTTTATCGAACCCATCGAGCGCGGAATGTATGTTGAACTCGAAACTATGGACGCTTACGAATCCCATCTTCTTGCCAGCGGTCTGCAAATCGTACACAGGCAGGATTTGTCACGTCAGTGCGCAAAATCATGGGATCTCGGTGTGAATATGATCCGCGACAAATCCTTTTGGGCCCTTGCCGCAAAAATGGGAAAGCATCTGGTGACTAACTTGAAAGCATTCCAGGCCATGCGCGCGGGTTACTCCTCTGGTAATTTTGTTTGCGGCCTCTTCGTTGCCCGCAAGCCTTTTGACATCACTGCAGACTAGGGCCCTTAACAGTCCCTAATTTGCTTTCTTTCCTTGAGCGCCGGACGGGCCAAGATCGAAGTCCTTGAGTCCAAGCTTCGCCTTCCCCGAGCCCCCTTCGATGACCATCATCGAGGAGCCGGGTTTACCACTCACCTTTGCCTCCACTTGCGACGCAGACCAGGCGCCGTCGATTTGCCGCAACCCATAGTAAATGAATTCCTTCTGCTGCCCCGTCCCGTGAATTGTCTTTACCACATGCACAGGGAACAAGATGCCTCGGTCAATCCAGGATTTAACCGAATCATAGTGAGTCCGGTCCTGGGGGCCGGGCGTGCTCTCAAGCACAAAGCAATCACGTGCGCCATATTTTTCCGGCGCCATGAGTTCCTGATTCTTCCAGAAGAATTGGCTCTCTACCATGTCTTCGTAGGAGAAGTCTGTTCCAACGAGGGGATCGTTCCACCGTTCGAATGGCAACGCGCTTGCGGCCTTCTCGCCTGGAAGGAGCGCCTCAATGGTCAAGCGTCCGCTTACGCTCATGTGAAGCAGAATGCTCGTCTTCTCTGAACCCGGTCCCGAGATCACGGTCAGCAGACGCAGACCGTCGGGAAACCAGTGAGCCTTGCCGATAAACTTGTAGCTCGTGCGCTTGCCATCACCCTCCACCCGTGTGATTCGCCCGGTCACGCGGTAGTCCAGGTTCTGAATTCGCTGGCGAGAGCCAGTCAGCACAGTTTGGAGGTCAGGACTCGCCGCGAAGGCTCGCGATGAATGCACCACCACCAACACCACTAGCAAAGCGATCAATGTTTGAATCGTCCCAACGGCGCAATTCACGCATCTGGCCTTTGGAGACCGGACAAACTTGCGGCTTCGAGAGAGCATTACCACACGGCGCAGGAAGGTCATAGCTATGTATACATCCAAGCTCTGTGTGATGCCCATCCTGGGCGACGGGTAGTGATTCTTGAGCCGTGACACATGAATGCGCGGCGCATACGGATAAATTTGTAATTGAAACAGTCTGTTCATGATCCTGATGCGGCGCTCGCCGTAAAATCGGACACCCGAGCCGGACTACTTAACACCAGGAGTTGCTGTGACCACTTCCACTTTGGCGTCGATCGGCGATAGAGGTGTCTTAAACGAACAACTGCCTCAGACGCTGTCGGACGTCTGGATAGACCGCGATCTGAGCTGGCTGGATTTCAACGAGCGAGTGCTCGCAGAAGCGCTGGATGAGCGCACGCCATTACTCGAGAGGGCGAAATTTCTGGCGATCTTCACGTCAAATCTCGACGAGTTTTTCATGAAGCGCGCAGAGGTTCTTCGAACGGGCGGAAGCGATGGAGAGCACGCGCTGCTGCAGCAGGTCAGGGACAAACTGCTCGCCATGCTCGATAACCAGGCGAAATGTTATCGCGAAACGATCATTCCAGGTCTGGCTGAGCACGGCATCGCCATGCGACGTTGGGATGACCTGACGCCGGGTCAACAGGACGAGGCAAGCCGCTATTTCGACCTCGAAGTGTCGCCTGCCCTCACTCCTCTGGTTATCGACCCTGCTCATCCGTTTCCATTTCTATCGAACCTGTCCACCTCCCTGGTGTTCCGCGTACGCGATGTCGATCGCACCGAGTCGATACATGGCCGGCTAAAGATTCCGGGGGACCTAAAACAGTGGGTATCGCTGAAGACAGATGTAGAAGCGGATGAAAAATTGCTTGTTCCATTACATGAGATCATTCGCGGAAACCTCGGACAACTTTACAACGGGATGACGATCACGGCAGTCACGATTGTGCGTCTGACACGCGATGCCGAAGTTGAGATGGACGATGAACCGGAGGCGGCGCTCAGGGACCTGGTGGAAGAGCAGGTGCGGCAACGCCGCTACGAACCGGTGGTTCGCCTCGAATTCGGGCCAGGCACAGATTCGGCCATCAGGGAAATGCTGCGTGAGCGGTTCGATCTGTCTTCGGTCGATCTCTACGACATGCCAGAGGAAGTAGACTACACGACGCTGTTTGAGGTTTTGGGAGTCTCAATTCCCGCCGAGCTTCGCGATTCACCCTGGACTCCTCTACAGCCTCCGGCGATCGATCCCCACACCTCAATTTTTGCTGCAATCAAGTCCGGAGACATCCTCGTCCATCACCCATACGAAAGCTTCGATGCGAGTGTAGAACACTTCATCAGTTCGGCGGCCGACGACCCGCAAACGGTCTCGATCAAAATGACCGCGTACCGCATTGGCGACGATACCCCGTTTGTGAAGTCGCTTATCCGGGCGGCAGAACAGGGAAAGCAGGTCGCTTGTGTGATGGAGATCAAGGCGCGCTTTGACGAAGAGCGCAATCTGCACTGGGCGGCGGAACTCGAGCGCGTAGGCGCTCACGTCACCTTCGGCATAGGCGGACTCAAGACTCACGCCAAGACAGCCCTTGTTGTCCGAAAAGAAGCCGGTCGTCTGCAGTGCTACGCGCATATCGGCACTGGTAACTATCATGTCAAGACCGCTCGGCTATATGCCGATTTTGGCTTGTTTACTTGCGATCCCTTGCTCACCCACGACGTGGTCAATCTCTTTCACTTTCTCACCGGCCATGCGCATGTCCCCGGTTGTTCCTCGCTTTTAGTGGCGCCAGTAACCATGCGGCCCAAGTTGCTTGCATTGATCGAGCGCGAGATCGAACACAAACGCGCGGGAAGACCGGCCCGGATTGTGGCCAAGATGAACCAGCTGGAAGACCCGGATATGATCGAAGCCCTATGCAAAGCTTCGAGCGCCGGTGTGCCCATCGACTTGATCATCCGTGGCTTTTGCTGCCTTCGCCCCGGAGTGCCCGGCCAAACTGAAAGTATTCGAGTTCGTTCCATCATCGGTCGTTTCCTGGAACACTCGCGCGTCTTTCATTTCGCAAACGGCACCGAAGATCCCGCCGATGGCGACTTCTTCATCGGGTCGGCCGACTGGATGTTTCGCAATCTGTCCAAAAGGATAGAAGTGGTTACGCCGGTGCTCGCCTCCCACGCTAAGGAGAGGCTGTGGGAGGTCCTCGATATCTGCCTGCGTGACGGAAGGCAGGCCTGGGTTCTGGAATCGGACAGCACGTATTCGCAGTTGCGTCCAAAGGGCAAATCAAAAGGTCCTGAGGGGCTCGGTACCCATCAAACACTGATGAATCTCACGAAGTCTCGCGCGAGCGCTTAAGGCACAGGTGTCTTAGAATTCACGGTGTGGACGTAGCTATTTACACGGCGGGTATCTCCAGCATGACTGTTTTGCGGGTAACCTGCGAGACCGTTTGCTTACGATGCGCGGGCTCTGCCTTCGCAGATAAACGAGTACGATCGGAATACACCGGACAATGAGGGCATTATGCAGGAGCTAACATCCCAGACGCCATTAGTAGAGATCGAGGACGATCGCACAGCAATCAGTGTGGAAGCCCTGAGACGGGCCATACTGGATAACCTCTTCTACGTGGTGGGGAAGTCGCTGGAATCTGCGAGTGATCAGGAGTTTTTTGCCGCAGTCGCATACACGGTACGGGATCGCATCCTGGCGAAATGGTTCTCGACATGGGAATGCTACAAGAAGCATGACGTCCGCGTAGTGTGCTATCTGTCCGCCGAGTTTTTGATGGGACCGCATCTTGCAAACAATCTCCTCAACCTCCAACTTGAAGGCCCTATTCGGCAAGCTATTTCGGAATTGGGTCGGGACATCGATCGGATTGTGGAGCAGGAGCGCGAACCGGGCCTTGGCAATGGCGGCCTGGGACGTCTGGCAGCCTGCTATCTGGATTCCATGGCGACCTTGGGAATTCCAGCCATCGGATATGGCATTCGGTACCAGTTCGGAATCTTCCAGCAGAAAATCCAGGACGGCTGGCAGGTCGAGCTCACCGATTATTGGCTTCGATATGGAAATCCCTGGGAGATCCGAAGGCCACACGAAGGGGTTGACGTTGGCTACGGTGGTCACACCGAGACCTGGACAGACGCGAACGGAAAATACAATGTGCGCTGGGTGCCGGCTTCTATCGTTAGAGGCATTCCCTACGACACTCCAATTTTGGGGTATCGCTCAGGCATAGCCAACGATTTGCGGCTGTGGAGATCTGAATCTCCCGAGTCGTTCTACTTCGATCGCTTTAATAGCGGCGACTACCAGGGCGCGGTCGCGGGCAAGGTCTTTGCAGAGAACATCTCTAAAGTCCTTTATCCGAATGACGAAGAGATCCAGGGCAAAGAGCTTCGGCTCCAGCAACAGTACTTCTTTACCTCATGCGCCTTACAGGACATGATTAGACTCCATCTGCGTGTCGGCCGGTCGATTGAAACCTTTCATGAGAAGTGGGCAATTCAGCTCAATGACACGCATCCGTCGATCGGTGTGGCGGAACTTATGAGACTGCTGGTGGACGAGCATGGGTTAGGCTGGGAAGAGGCCTGGAAAATCACGTCTCAGACGTTCAGCTATACCAATCACACGTTGCTCCCGGAAGCATTGGAGCGTTGGCCCTTGCCGCTGTTTGCCTCGCTACTTCCCCGGCATCTCGAAATCATTTACGAGATCAATGAGCGCTTCTTAAATGAAGTGCGCAGCCATTTTGATGGAGACTCGGGAAGGGTCGCACGCATGTCGCTCATCGACGACCAGGGTGAGAAATTCGTACGAATGGCTAACTTGGCGTGCGTTGGAAGTCAGCGGGTGAATGGAGTCGCCGCGTTGCATACCGAGTTGCTGAAGAAGGACGTGCTTCACGATTTCTACGAGTTGTGGCCCGAGAAATTCGTCAACGTGACGAATGGAGTGACACCGCGGCGATGGCTTGGAGTGAGCAATCCGGAACAATCGGCCTTGATGACCAGTAAGATTGGGGACGGGTGGATCGCCGACCTCGACGAACTCAAACAGCTCGAAGCCTTTGTCGATGACTCGGCGTTTCGCGCAGATTGGCGCAAGGTTCAACACGATGTCAAGACCCGCTTGTCACGCTACATATTGGAAGAGACTGGAATCTCGGTTGATCCCAGATCGATGTTTGATGTTCAGGTCAAGCGAATCCATGAATATAAGAGGCAGCATCTCAATGTCCTCCACATTCTCACTCTCTATTTCCGCCTGAAGCACAAACCCAGCTTAGACATCGTGCCGCGGACCTTTCTGTTTGGGGGTAAGGCCGCCCCGGGCTACCTCATGGCCAAGCTGATTATCAAACTTATCAATTCTGTCGGTGAGATTGTCAACAACGATCCAGATGTGAAGCACCGGTTGAAGGTGGTTTTCCTCCCCGATTACAACGTCACTTTCGGACAGAAAATCTATCCGGCTGCCGATCTCAGCGAGCAAATATCGACGGCGGGCAAAGAGGCCTCCGGAACTGGAAATATGAAATTCGCCATGAATGGAGCGCTCACGATCGGAACCCTTGACGGCGCCAACGTTGAGATGAGGGATGCCGTAGGCCATGAGAACTTCTTCCTGTTCGGTCTTACCACGGATCAAGTCAAGGCGAAGATCGCGGAAGGGTATCATCCCCGCACCGTTTATGAATCTAATCCATTCCTCCGCCAGGTCATTGACGGCCTTGCTTCGGGTCAGTTCTCACATGGCGATCGCAACCTTTTCCGCCCACTGTTAGACCAGCTACTCGAGCACGATCCCTATCTCCTGTTTGCCGATTACCAGTCGTATATTGATTGCCAGGATCGAGTAAGCGAGACCTATCGCGACCAGGAAACATGGTCCCGAATGGCGATTCTCAATGCCGCGAAGATGGGAAACTTTTCCTCCGACCGCTCGATCCGCGAGTACAGTCACAGTATCTGGCGAGTAGATAGACTCACCGCTTGCTAATCCGCCACCGATATCCACGCTTATCTAGGAAGCCCACGACGAACTGCCTGCTATGGCACGCCGCGAGCCGGATGTGGTTATATTCTTCCTGAGAACGTTTCCCCAGTACCGCTTTTTAGGAGCGCGCGATGGCGACCGAAGCAAAAGTGCAATCCCGTATATCCCCTCTGGCAGGGAAGCCGGCTCCCAAGGAGATGCTGATCAACCTCGACGATCTCAACCAGCAATATCTCGAACGCCGCCCAGACTTGGGTGACTCGACCCAGATGGTCAGCTTCGGAACCAGCGGCCACCGTGGCACGCCGCTAAAGGGAACTTTCACCGAGTCGCATATCCTGGCCATTACCCAGGCCATCTGCGATTACCGGCGCATGCGGGGTACCGATGGACCGCTTCTCATGGGCAAAGACACACACGCGCTATCCGCGCCTGCCCAGATCACCGCCCTCGAAGTGCTGGCGGCCAACAGCGTCGAGACGATAATCCAACACAACGATGGCGTGACAGCCACTCCGGTGATTTCGCACGCCATCCTCGTTTATAACCGAGGCCGGAAGGACCATCTCGCTGATGGTATTGTCATCACGCCCTCCCACAACCCTCCTGAAGATGGCGGGTTCAAGTACAACCCAACGAATGGAGGTCCAGCGGACACCGACGTGACGCGCTGGGTTGAGCAGCGCGCCAATGATCTGCTCCGGGCCAACAACGCTGACGTAAAACGCATCCCTTATTCGCGGGCAATCAAGGCTGCAACGACGCATGAGGAGGACTTTGCGCTTCCGTACATTAAGGACCTGAAAAATACCGTCGACATGGAGGCAATCCGGGATGCCGAACTGAAGCTCGGAGTCGACCCGCTGGGCGGCGCATTTGGTCCCTATTGGGACCAGGTCAATTCGATCTATGGACTACAGATCGACGTAGTAAATCCGGTCATCGACCCGACATTCTCCTTCATGACTGTCGACCACGACGGCAAGATTCGCATGGACTGTTCCAGCCCATATGCCATGGCAAGTCTTCTTCGCCTGAAAGATAAGTACCAGGTAGCCTTTGCCAACGATCCCGATTCAGACCGCCACGGGATCGTCACCCCCTCTGCAGGCCTGATGAATCCCAACCACTATCTTGCTGTGGCCATCCAGTATTTACTGACCCATCGTCCGGAGTGGCGCGCAAACGTCATTGTCGGCAAGACTGTGGTCAGCAGCAGCATGATCGACAGAGTGGTGAACAGTCTCGGAAGGCAGTTATCGGAGACGCCAGTCGGCTTCAAATGGTTCGTTTCAGGCCTTTTTGATGGCTCCTTCTGCTTCGGTGGAGAAGAGAGCGCGGGGGCCAGCCTGCTGCGGCAGGATGGCACCGTGTGGACAACAGACAAGGACGGCCCCATCATGGCTCTGCTGGCGGCGGAGATCACTGCACGCACCGGTAAGGATCCGGGCCAGCACTTCTCCGAGTTGGCCCGAAGATTCGGAATGCCTTATTACACACGGATCGATGCGCCGGCCAGCCCGGAGCAGAAGGCCAAGCTGAGTAAACTGTCTGCTGATTCGGTGAAGGAATCACAGCTGGCGGGCGAACGAATTATCGCCAAACAAACGCACGCTCCCGGCAACAATGCGCCCATCGGGGGCCTGAAGGTTGTCGCCGAAACTGGCTGGTTCGCGGCCCGGCCCTCCGGTACCGAAAACCTCTACAAGATCTATGCGGAAAGCTTCAACGACGAAACCCATCTCGACAGCATTGTGGATGAGGCTCAACGGATCGTAGCCAATGCACTCGCCTGAAATAGCGCGAAGCTGTTGCTCAGATCACCGGCAGGGGCATGTGGTGCACTGGGACTTCGACTGGAGCCAAAATGGAGAGAAGCGATAGAAACGATTGGTCATCTCGCTGATTCTTCAGCCAGCAAATGGGGACGGTTCGCGAGACTGCTTAGCGAGACCAGGAACTACGGCTTACCTTAAACGCGATGCGGCCCTGAACCATCTAATAAAATTGGTTCCTCCAATTTCTAAATCTTGGATCGAAAATCTATCGAATGATTACGGGGTGAAACATAAATGAAAAGAGTAATTTTGACCATGGCTTCCCTGGGCGTGCTTACACTGTTGGTCACGATGGCGCCGGATATTCGCCGCTATCTCAGGATACGCTGCATGTAACTAAAATCAGCGACTAGGCATGCCTTCGGCTAATCCGAGGTGACTCCATGCCATGGCGCTCTTCTTCCCTGGGCAGACGGTTGCTCGCCTTGCCTAATTTGAGTTTGGGGCCGAAGATGGACGCGTGATTTCAATGCGGTGTCCCGCATTGAGAGGTGACTAGCTTCGTGATCGGATCTGATCGACGCTCGGCTCGCAAGCCACAAACCCTTCCGGAAATTGCCATTCTGTGGATCACGGCGGGTCTTGGCTGCGATGGAGACACAATTGCCGCGACCGGCGCCACCCAGCCCAGCCTTGAAGACATTGTGTTGGGGAATCTGCCCTGGATTCCAAAGGTATATCTCCACAATCCATTTCTTGCACTTGAAGTCGGAGACGACTTCATGGAGCGCTTCCACATCGCGGCGGCGGGTAAGTCGAAGCCTTTTATTTTGGTCATTGAGGGCTCGGTTCCTGACGAATCGAACAAGAAAGAAGGCTATTGGGCATCCTTCGGCACAGACCGCGTGACAGGCCAGCCAATTACAACGTGTGAATGGATTGACCGGCTTGCGCCGAAAGCGTGGGCGATCATTGCAGCCGGGACGTGCGCGACCTACGGCGGAATCCACGCCATGGAAGGCAATCCGACCGGGTGCATGGGTCTGCCGGATTATCTCGGCTGGCAGTGGCGTTCGAAAGCGGATATTCCAATTGTTTGCATTCCTGGCTGCCCGGTCCAACCCGATAATTTCACGGAAACTCTTCTCTACCTGCTGACCATGGCTGCCGGACGCGCTCCAATGATCCCACTGGACGATGCCTTGCGTCCCGCCTGGCTCTTCGGGGCCACAGTTCATGAGGGCTGCGATCGCGGCGGCTATTACGAACAGGCACAGTTTGCGGAAGAATATGGCTCACCGCTCTGCATCGTGAAACTCGGGTGCTGGGGACCAGTTGTGCAGTGCAATGTGGGCAAGCGCGGCTGGATGGGTGGGGTTGGCGGATGCCCAAATGTGGGCGGTATCTGCATCGGATGCACGATGCCGGGATTTCCAGATAAGTTTATGCCGTTCATGGACCAGCCACCCGGCTCGCTGTTGTCTTCAGCTGCGGTCCAAACCTACGGGCGAGCGATCCACGCATTGCGCCGCTTTACGCAGGCGTCTCTCAATAAGGAGCCAAGCTGGCGGCAAAGGCGTCATGAGCCGGGCAACCACAATGATGCGCAGGGATTCTCTGATTGAAAGGCCAAATGATTAAGCAGGCATTATTCGGAGTGAGCCATGTCGTCGTTAGCGCGAACCGCCAGTAAACCGACCAAGAATCGGCCCCCAGCTTTCAATGAAGGATTACTGGATATCGGCGAAGCGGAAGCGGTTCTTCTCGATCTTGCCAGAGTCTTTGCCGACTCAGGCACAACTCTCGGGAATGTCTTCGACCAACCATCCAAAAGGAATGCCAAGCCGCCGGATGCGCCAACGCCGAATCTTGAGGCGAAATATCGCGCACTGCTGGAGCAGATACCGGCGGTTGTCTTCATGGCTTATCTCGACCGGGGTATCAGCGAAGCTTATATTAGCCCACAGATCGAGGAGGCATTAGGCTATTCGCGAGAGGAGTGGCTGGAAGACCCCGTTCGCTGGTATCAGCGCATTCATCCCGATGATAAGCAGCGCTGGAGCCTGGAGGCGGCCGAAATGTTCCTCTCGGGCAAGCCCCTGCGGTCCTCATACCGGGTGATCGCGCGCGATGGTCGCGTCATCTGGTTCCACTGCGACGCAAGGATGAAGCGACGGGAGGACGGCCGCCCTTGGTTTATTCACGGCGTTGCATTCGATATTTCGGACATCAAACGTATCGAAGAAGAGCTCCAGGAAGAGCGCAACTTCGTTTCAACGATCCTGGATACGGTGGGGGCTCTGGTCGTCGTCCTCGACGGCGAAGGACGCATCCTGCGATTCAATCCGGCATGCGAACTCACCACCGGATATACGAAGGAGGAGGCTCAGGGCAGATGTGTCTGGGACCTGTTTCTTTTCGGGGAAGAGGCAGACCGCTTCAGGAGCATCTTTGAAGTCATGCGCGCCGACCTTCTCCCTCACGATTATCAGAGTTGTTGGGTGACGCGGCATGGAGACCAGCGGCTGATCGCCTGGACGAGCACGCTGCTGCCGGGCGTTGGGGACACCTCCAATTACATCATCGCCACAGGCATAGACATTACCGAGCGAAAGCATTTGGAGAAAGCGATTCTGGACATCAGCGCACGGGAACAGCGTCGAATCGGGCAGGATCTGCATGACGGTCTCGGTCAACATCTGACCGGGATCGCCTTCATGGCAAAGGTGCATGAAGCGAAGCTAACGGAGAAAAAGAGGTCAGAGGCCGATGACGCAACCAAGATCGTGAGGCTGGTAAACGAAGCGATCCATAAGACCCGCGAGTTAGCCAGAGGGCTGCTTCCCGTAGTTTCCGATGCGCAGGGGTTGATGTCTGCACTGCAGCTGTGGGCGGCTGAAGTAGAAGATATCTTTGGAGTGCCATGCCGGTTCCAGTGTGAAGCGCCTGTCCTGATTCACGACGACGCTATGGCTACGCATCTCTATCACATCGCTCAAGAGGCGGTGAACAATGCGATCAAGCACGGCGATCCGCGGAAGATCCTGATTCAATTGACGGCCGAACAGGGCAGGGGCAAATTGACGATTAAAGACGACGGCAAGGGTATTGCGGAAGGCCTTGCGGCCACCCAGGGCATGGGACTCCATATCATGAATTACCGGGCTGGAATCATTGGCGGAGCTCTTGAAGTACGACCAGACACTACTCAGGGAACGGTGGTTACCTGCACCTTTCCGGTGAAGAGCGATGCATAGCACTTCCATCGCGCAGACCAGGTCGCAAGGTGCCACCCGGGTCAGGAGGAAGACGGTCTTTGTCGTAGATGACCACCCTCTGTTGCGTCAGGGCCTGGCGTTAATGATTAACCGGGAGCAGGATCTGGTTGTTTGCGGCGAAGCGGAAGAGGCGCAGGCCGCCATGAAGGCAATCGCTGCAAAGAGGCCTGACATTCTGATTGCGGATATATCTCTGAATGGTCCCGATGGACTCGACCTGCTGAAGAATCTCCGAACCTTGTACCCCGATCTCCCGGTGTTGATCCTCTCCATGCATGACGAGTCGATTTACGCTGAACGTGCCCTCCGGGCCCGTGCCAATGGCTACATCATGAAGCAGGAGGCCACTGAGAAAGTCTTGGTTGCCGTGCGGCGCATTCTCAGTGGAGATATCTACCTCAGCGATCGAATGGCAAACAAGTTGCTCCACCAATACATCAGTGGCGGTTCAGCGGATATGAGTTCGCGTCTTTCCGCTCTTTCCGATCGCGAACTTGAAGTATTCCGTCTGATCGGCGAAGGCTGTGGCACGCGCCAGATTGCCGAGAACCTCCACCTCAGCATGAAGACGGTCGAAACCTATCAAGCTCATATCAAAGACAAGTTGTCGCTGCGAAGCGGACGCGAGCTTGTCCAGCACGCTATTCAAACGAAAATCAGCGAAAAGACCTCATAAAGCTCCGATTCGGTGCGGTCTTGAAGCGCCAACCCGTCGGATCAGGGAATCCCCTATGCCGTCCGAAGTATTTCGGATGAAGAAAAAATAGGGTCTGTCCTGCTTGTGAGTCGAATTTCGCCTCTGTTCCTATGGCCTGTTCGCTTGTGACGGCGGCGAAACCCCGCCTGCCATCTCGTAAGAAAAGATCGTAGTTCCGAGAGGAGATTCCGGCATGACAGAGCAAGCAGTGCCTTACGGCCGAGTCACACAGAAGAAACCTGCCGTAGCCGAAGTGCACATTGTCTGGATCACGGCTGGTCTTGGCTGTGATGGAGATTCTGTGTCGATTACCGCCGCGACGCAGCCCAGCATTGAAGACGTCCTGCTCGGCGCAATTCCTGGATTACCGAAAGTGCACCTGCATAATCCGGTTCTTGCCTATGAGGTTGGCGATGACTTCATGAAGTACTGGTATCTGGCGGAAGAAGGCAAGCTTGATCCGTTCGTCCTGGTCGTCGAGGGTTCCATTCCCAACGAGAAGATCAAGAAAGAGGGTTACTGGGCGGCTATGGGAACCAATCCAGACACCGGCCAGCCGATTACTACGAATGAGTGGATCGATCGTCTTTCTCCAAAGGCGCTCGCAGTGATTGGCTGCGGCACCTGTGCGACGTATGGGGGCATTCATGCGATGGAGGGCAATCCAACCGGATGTATGGGTCTCGCCGATTACCTGGGCTGGGATTGGAAATCGAAGGCGGGACTGCCCATCGTGAATGTTCCCGGTTGCCCCGTTCAGCCGGACAACTTTATGGAGACTGTGCTCTACCTGCTCTATCAGGTGGCGGGGCTCGCTCCGATGATTCCGCTCGACGATCAGCTCCGGCCCACCTGGTTGTTTGGAACAACGGTACACGAGGGATGCGATCGCGCTGGATATTACGAAAGTGGAGACTTTGCCACCTCATATAGCTCACCCAAATGCATCGTGAAGCTGGGCTGCTGGGGTCCCGTGGTGAACTGCAATGTGCCCAAGCGCGGCTGGATGGCCGGTATCGGAGGCTGTCCGAATGTTGGTGGTATCTGTATCGGTTGCACGATGCCCGGCTTTCCAGACAAATTTATGCCCTTCATGGATGAGCCTCCGGGCGCAAAGCTCTCCACCACTGCGATCTCCGCATATGGCAGAGGGATTCGAGCTCTGCGCTCAATGACCAACTCGACGGTGAACAAGGAGCCGAAGTGGAGGCATCCACGCGCAGAACTCACGACTGGCTACCACCCCAGGTCTTACTGACTCACTAGCTCTGCTAACTCACTTAAGGAGTGACCAAGATGGGCACGATTACTGTGGAACGCAAAGAAGAGGGAACCCAGCCGAGCCAGTTAGTAGAAATGAATTGGGATCCGATCACTCGGATTGTGGGCAGTCTCGGTATCTTCACCAAGATTGATTTCGGCAAAAGGAGAGTCGCCGAGTGTCATAGCACCTCGTCAATTTTCCGTGGCTATAGCATCTTCATGAAGGGAAAAGACCCCCGAGACTCTCACTTCATCACCAGCCGCATCTGCGGCATCTGCGGCGATAATCACGCCACCTGCGCCACCTACGCGCAGAACATGGCGTTTGGAGTAAAGCCGCCGCCGATTGCAGAATGGATCGTCAATCTCGGCGAAGCCGCCGAATACATGTTCGACCACAACATCTTTCAGGACAACCTGGTCGGCGTGGATTTCTGCGAGCAGATGGTGAAAGAAACCAACCCCGGCGTCTGGGAGAAGGCGGAAAACACTGCCTCGCCGCATGCTGAACTGCACGGCTACCGGACGATCGGCGACATCATGAAGGCGCTCAATCCCTTCACCGGCGCTTTCTATCGCGAGGCACTGCAGATGAGCCGCATGACCCGCGAGATGTTCTGCCTGATGGAGGGACGGCATGTGCATCCGTCGACTCTCTATCCCGGCGGAGTTGGCACCGTCCCAACCGTTCAGCTCTTCACCGACTACATCGTTCGAATGATGAAATACGTGGAGTTCATGAAGAAGGTTGTGCCGCTGCATGACGACCTCTTCGATTTCTTCTATGAAGCCCTCCCCGGCTACGAAGAAGTCGGCAGGCGCCGGATTCTTCTTGGCTGCTGGGGCTCGTTCAACAACCCTGATGTGTGCGACTACACCTACGAGAGGATGACTGATTGGGGCCGCGCAATGTTCGTGACGCCTGGCGTCGTAGTGGACGGCGAACTAGTGACGACGGATCTGGTCGACATCAACCTGAACATCCGCATCCTGCTCGGCAGCTCCTACTACGATGATTGGCAGAATGCAGAAACCTTTGTGAAGAAGGATCCGTTGGGCAATCCCGTCGACCAGCGGCATCCCTGGAATCAGAGCACCTATCCCAAACCGCAAAGGCGTGACTTCGCGGGCAAGTACACGTGGGTCATGTCTCCACGCTGGTACGACAAGCGTACAGGCGACTATCTGGCACTGGACACCGGCGGCGGTCCGATTGCGCGCTTCTGGGCGACCGCGCTGGCCGGCATCGTGGACATCGGCTACATCAAGGCCACCGGCCACAGCGTCAAGATCTACCTGCCCAAGACCATGTCCCTGCCCGAGACCGAGCTCGAGTGGAAGATTCCAAAATGGAGCAACGCCATTGAACGCGATCGCGCTCGCACTTACTTCCAGGCCTACGCCGCTGCAGCCGCTCTGCACTTCGCAGAACAGGCGCTCGCCGAGCTGCACGCCGGCAGGACCAAGACCTGGAACGACTTCAAGGTTCCGGAAGAGGCCATAGGATGCGGCTTCCACGAGGCAGTCCGCGGAGTGCTTTCGCATCACGTGGTAATTCGTAACCACAAAATTGCTAATTATCATCCCTATCCGCCGACACCGTGGAACGCGAACCCACGCGACGTCTACGGCACGCCCGGTCCCTACGAAGACGCGGTGCAAAATACGCCAATCTTCGAAGAAAATGGTCCCGAGAACTTCAAGGGAATTGACATTATGCGAGCCGTCAGGAGTTTCGACCCCTGCCTGCCTTGTGGAGTGCATATGTATCTGGGGAATGGCAAGGTGCTTGAGACGCATCATTCTCCCATGTTCGGGCTGCAACCTTAAGCTCGTTGTGATGCTGACATTAACCAGGTTTTGGGCGGAGTGCGAGAAGTGTAGGGCCTGAAGGATTGATTTGTGGGGCTGCGCTCTCGTTCGATAGCGCTCGGAGAAGGAGTGCCGTGGCTGACGAAAAAGATTTCCAGGAAAAGATCCGGCAGCTCGGCACACTGGTCGGTGAACTCGACCAGACGCCGGGCGCTCGACCGGATGATAGATCGAAGGTTGCGGCACGTGAGCTGGTCCAGCTCCTCATGGAAGTCCACGGCACCGGGCTGGAGCGGATTATGGAGGTTGTTTTCGAGTCCGGTCTGTCGGGCGAAGCTTTGATCGGCAAGCTCGGCCAGGATCCGATCGTTCGCAATCTGCTTCTCCTCTATTCTCTGCATCCCGACGACATCGAAACCCGCGTTTTGAAGGCCCTGGACACCGCGGGGACGCGCCTGCGCAAATTCGATGCCCGGGTGGAACTGGTGAGAATACAAGACGGAGCCATCCAGGTCCGCCTTGTCACATCAGGCCATGCTTGCGGATCAACGACTAAAAATCTTCAGGCGATCGTGGAAGAGTGCATTTACGATATGGCACCCGATCTGACCTCCCTCGCCATCCACGCACCCGAAGACGAGCCATCTTCCGGATTTGTTCCGCTGCAGAACCTGTTGAAGTATCCGGTCGGTGCGTCGGCACTGGCTGCTCACGGTGCGGAAGTGGACGGTGCCGATTGAAGTCTTTGAATTTGCCTGCTGGCACATCTGCACCCCGATCTGCATCTTTAGATCAGGCATTCGCGACCCTTCGCCAGTTTGCGCGTCCCAGACGCCCGGTCGAACGCTGCGAGTTGTGCAGCCTGGCCGTGGCGCATCAACATCCGCACCTGGTTGAGATCGCCTCGCGAAAGATCCTCTGCGCCTGCGAAGCCTGCGCCACCCTCTTCGACGGAATGGCCGGGGGCAAGTATCGTCGCGTCTCCCGGCGCGCTCAGCTTCTGGCTAACTTCAAGATGACGGACGCGCAATGGGATAACTTGATGATTCCTATCAATATGGCGTTCTTTTTTCATTCGAGTATCGAAGGCCGAATCATCCCACTGTATCCGAGTCCAGCCGGAGCGGTGGAATCATTGCTCCCTCTCGATGCATGGAATGAGATCGTCGAGCAGAATGCGGCCCTGAATCACCTTCGGCCAGATATCGAAGCCTTGCTCGTCAATCGCGTCGGCCACGCACACGAGCTATGCTGCGCCGAGTACTATATCGCTCCCATCGACGAGTGTTATCGGCTTGTCGGCCTCATTCGCGCCAACTGGAAAGGGCTGTCCGGAGGCACCGAGGTTTGGGGAGAGATTGGACGCTTCTTCACCGATCTCAGATCGCGAGCCGACATTCTGAATGGGGAAGCGAATGCCTGAACTAAGCTTCAAGATCCAGGAGGCAGCCGTCGTCCCGTTCGCGATAGCGCCTACGATTGCGTTTAAGCTGCGCATCGCCAACGCATATGCCTCTGAGGCCATCCATACGGTTGCCCTGCGCTGCCAAATCCAGATTGATGTCAGCCGCCGTCGCTATAACTCAGAAGAGCAGGCGCGCATGCGCGACCTCTTCGGAGAGCCCGAGCGTTGGAGCCAGACTCTGCGCAGCCTGCTGTGGACTCATACCAGCCTTGTCGTCCCCAGCTTCCAAGGCACCGCGCTTGCCGATCTCCTTATTCATTGCACCTTCGATTTCAACGTTGCCGCCACAAAATACTTTGAAGGTCTAACCGAGGGAGAGATACCGCTCTGTTTCCAGTTCAGCGGCACCGTATTCTACGAGGGTTCCGACGAGGCCTTGCAGGTTGCGCCGATTTCCTGGGAGCAGGAGGCCCGGTTCAAGTTCCCCATCGCAGTCTGGCGCGAGATGATGGATTCCTACTATCCCAACAACGTCTGGCTGAATTTGCGACGCGACGTCTTCGAGCGTCTCTACCATTACAAAACTCAGCACGGAATTCCCACCTGGGAACAGACATTGGAGCGCGTGCTGCCTGTGGAAGAGACGGTGAACTCGTGAATCTCGACCGTGTGGAAAAGATTGCTGAAGCCTTGCTCTACGAGGGCTACATGCTCTACCCCTATCGGGCGACGGCCGTGAAAAATCAGCAGCGATGGAACTTCGGCGTGCTCTGCCCGCGTGCCTACAGCGAGGCGCAGGCTGGCTCGGAAGCCTGGATGATGCAGACAGAATGTCTCCTGCAGGCAGATTCATCCACGCAGCTCAACGTGAAGATTCGATTCCTGCAGATTGTCAATCGCTCTATCGGAAAGCTCAAACATCGTCTGTTCGAGCTTCCACACGACAGAGAGCCGGAATTCGAGACTGTCGAAAAGTTGGACGCTGGTGGACACACTTTTACGTCATGGCAGGAAGCAGTCGAACGCGAAGTCATCGTGCCTACGCTGCGTCCTGCCACTTTTTCTTTGAGCCGGCCCGTGATGTTCACATTTCCATCCGGAAGAGAGCTTGAGCCTTTGCGCGACGAAAACTGCGTGATCGCAGGTGTGATCATGCGCCAGTGGGAGGCGCTCCGGGGGTCGATAGAAATCGACTCGACGAATTGCCCGAACGACGTGATTAAGATTGCCGTGCGTGTTCGCAACCTTACTTCGGACGAAGCGCCTCAACAACAGACCCGCGCGGACGCCTTGATGTATTCGCTTGTCTCTGTGCACACCATCCTGACTACTGAAAGCGGCCACTTCGTCTCCCTGCTCGATCCTCCCGAGGATTTGAGGAGTCTCGCCGCCGAATGCAGCAACATTGGAACCTGGCCGGTTCTGGTTGGCGATGAGGGTGATCGTGACACCATGTTGTCGTCGCCCATCATTGTCTACGACTATCCGCAAATTGCTCCCGAAAGCCCTGGAAGCCTCTTTGACGGCACCGAGATCGACGAGATTCTCTCCCTGCGCATCCTGACCATGACCGACGAAGAAAAGCATGAGATGCGGCAAACGGACCAGCGCGCCCGACAGATACTCGAACGCACCGAGAACATGCCGCCTGAACAATTCATGAAACTCCATGGCGCATTGCGAGGGCTACACCCAGTGACCCGGGAGGCGCGATGAACGAGTGGGAGTGGCAATTGCTCGAAGACAAGACACTCATCGATCACCTGTTGATCTCGGGCGTGGAGGTAAGAACAGGCGATCGCGTGCGCCTTTTCCCCCACAAAGGCGGAGACATTCTGGATATCGCGCTGCACGGACAGATCGCGACAATCGAGAGTATCGAGCAGGATTACGAAGGTAAATCGCACGTCTGTGTGGTGCTCGACGACGACCCAGGCCGCGATATGGGATTGCTTCGCCAGCCTGGTCATCGCTTCTTCTTCAACCCCTCTGAGGTCGAGCCGCTTCCTCCCCAAGATCAAATCAACGACCAGCACCAGAAGGACGTCGCTCAGAAGCCCCGCATTCTGGTGGCTGGGATCGGAAACATTTTTCTCGGAGACGACGGCTTCGGAGTCGAAGTAGCCCAACAGCTTGCCCAGGGCAGCTTCCCGACTTCCGTGCGCGTTGCCGATTTTGGAATACGAGGTTTCGATCTCGCCTATGCGCTACAGGACGGGTACGAAACTACCATCCTGATCGATGCTTTTCCCCACGGACAGCCTCCAGGAACGGTCTATGTGGTCGAGCCCGATCTGAACGATCCCGCTGCTTCACTGCCTCAAGCCAGCTTCGTCGAACCCCACGCCATGAATCCCATGAACGTGCTGCGCATGGCAACTGCCATGCATGGTCCGCTAAAGCGCGTGCTGCTGGTGGGATGCGAGCCTGGAACTTTCGGTGGCGACGATGGGCAGATGGGCTTGAGCGCTCCCGTTCAGGCCGCCGTGCATGAGGCGGTGAGAGTAGTGGAGAAACTCGTAGAAGAAATTTTGAATGAAGATCCTTCGACTACAAAGAACCAAAAGTAAGCAAGCGAAAGGAGATGTGCCGTGGCTATGGAAATACTTGAACCCACCACGAATGGAAACGGAAGCGATAAGGACACGCTTTACATGCTAGGAGGCGTGGCGTTGATGATCTTCGGAGCGGGATTGATTCTTTCCAATCCCTTCGTTCGCCGCTATATGTCGCGACTCGGAGTCGGCAACCTGGCTCAGGCTGCGATGCCCGACATTGAGCGATATCTGAAACTGCGGACAATGTGAGCGGAGAACACTGCATGGATGAGATTACGACTGCCGCTGTCGAAGCGGCTGAGACGGTTTCGGATCGCTACGTCATCGACGGCCGGGCCAGCCGGTTCAACGTGAGTGCCTTTGCGACGGGACTGCTGGCGGCAATGGGCCACAACCCCCTCATTGGCATTCGCGACTTTAGCGGCGAGATGAGCTTCAATCCCGACAAGCTCGAGGACAGCTCTTTCCGGCTTTCAATCAAGGCATCTTCTCTGAGCGTGCAGAACGACATCAGCGACAAAGATCGGCGTGAAATCGAACGCCTGATGAATCAGGAGGTTCTGGAGACGGCGAAGTTTTCGGAAATCCTCTATGAGGCTCCCGGCATCTCGGTTACGAAGATGACGGATATGCTCTACTCGGCCACGCTCAACGGAGAGCTGACTCTGCATGGCGTGAAGCGCAGTCAGACGATCACTGCGCGCGTCGCATTATTAGGGAGTATGCTACGGGCGTCGGGTGATTTCTCGCTGGACCAGACCGACTACAACATAAAACTGGTTTCTGTTGCCGGAGGCGCACTCAAGTTGAAAGATGAGCTTAAGTTTTCCTTTGAGATCGTGGCTCGGAGACAAGAATGAAAACGACTTCTGTGAGTGTTGAGCAGCTTTCAATGGAGGAAACGGCGGAATGTGTCTAGCGATTCCAGGCAAGATCGTCGAATTCGTTCCTGGCCAGACGCAGCTGGGAACGGTAGAGGTGACAGGTGTGCGCCGCAAGGTGGACTTGGGACTCTTGCAGGATGACATGCCGATGATTGGCGACTGGGTTCTGATCCACGTGGGCTTCGCGATGACCAAGATCAGCGAGCAGGATGCAATGGAGCAGATGCATCTTCTCCACATGCTCGGCGAGACTGAACAGGCCATCGAGGAAGTGCGCGGATACGGTCTTGAAGAGAGAGGCGAACACATGAATGGAAGTCCCAGGCTAAGTTAAAGCCTTTCCTTGAAGAGCTGATCCGAGCGAAACCGTGTAGAGGTCGTACATGCGATATGTAGACGAATTTCGGGACCCTGAACTGATCACGAGAGCTTCCGAGGAGATCTATCGCCTCGCCGATCCGGCGAGACACTATCGCATCATGGAGGTTTGCGGCGGCCACACGCATGCCATTTACCGCTTCGGCCTGAAGGACGTGCTGCCCTCCAACATTGAGTTGATTCACGGCCCCGGGTGCCCGGTCTGCGTTCTTCCGATGGGAAGAATTGACGACGGCCTTGCCGTTGCCAGGAATGCCAATGTGATCTTCGCGGCCTTTGGAGACATGATGCGCGTGCCCGGCGCCCACGGGAGTCCCCTTGAACACAAAGCCCGCGGCACCGATGTGCGCATCGTCTATTCGCCGGCGGATGCTCTCCAGATCGCGCGAAGGAATCGCGACAGGCACGTCATGTTCTTCGCGATTGGATTCGAGACGACGGCACCGTCCACCGCACTCACGCTCATGCGGGCCAAGGCGGAGGGCATCGCCAACTTTTCCGTCTTCTGCAATCACGTGACGATCATTCCGGCCATCAGGGCGATTCTCGACTCCCCCGACATGCGCCTCGATGCATTCATTGGACCGGGACACGTCTCAACCGTGATCGGCTGCCGCCCCTATGAATGGATCGCCAGGAACGAGGGCAAGCCGGTGGTTACGTCAGGATTCGAACCGCTCGATTTGCTTCAATCCATTGTCATGTTGCTTCGGCAGCTTCAAGCAGGAGAAGCGCGAGTGGAAAACCAGTACAAACGCGTTGTGCCGTGGGAGGGTAATCGCGCCGCACTGAAGGCGATGGCGGAAGTCTTTCAGCTTAGGCCCTACTTTGAATGGCGCGGCCTCGGATTCATCTCTCAATCGGCTTTGAAGATCCGCGACGAATACGCCGAGTGGGATGCCGAGCAGCGCTTCCCGATCCCCGGCACCCGGGTTACCGACCCCAAAGCCGCGCAATGTGGAGAGGTTCTCAAGGGCGTGCTCAAGCCGGCGCAGTGCAAACTGTTCGGCAATGAATGCACTCCGGAACATCCAATCGGCGCGCTTATGGTTTCTTCAGAGGGTTCATGCGCAGCATATTACAACTACGAACATCGCAAGGCAGTAGCAATGGTGACCAGCATCAGCTCGGTGGCCTGAACGGAAAGACTGCGGCGGAAAGCGCACTCCCCTCTGTGCGCTTTCGAGATCCGCAGATTGAGATGGCGCACGGCGCCGGCGGCAAAGCCAGTCGCAGACTCGTGGAAGGTTTGTTTGCCCCGCTACTCTTTGAAAACGCAAACGCTCCCCTCGGCGATGCCGCCAATGTCAGGATCGACGGTGCTTCCGTTGCTATTACCACGGACAGCTTCGTCGTGAATCCGCTTAAGTTTCCCGGCGGCTCTATCGGCGAGCTCGCCGTGAATGGAACCATGAACGATCTGGCTGTTTCAGGAGCGAAGGGTCAAGCCATGGTCGCCACCTTTGTTCTCGAAGAGGGACTGCCTGCATCTGTTCTTGAGGGCGAGATCCGCGCCATGGCAGCCGCGCTTCATCGTGCCGGTGTTGTTATGGTCGGGGGAGATACGAAAGTAGTCGAGCGGGGCAAAGCCGACGGCATGTATATCACAACGACCGGCATCGGCCGCTTCATGCCGCGAGTCACGATCGATGCGCGATCGGTTCGTCCCGGCGACAAAGTTATCCTCTCAGGACCCATCGGAGACCACGGCATAACCATCCTGCTCGCGCGCGGAGAGCTGGATCTTGAAGCGGACCTGTCCTCAGACACGCGCTGTGTCCTGCCTCTGATAGAAGCGATGGTCGATGAAGCAGCACCGGGAATCCGCTGGATGCGTGATCCCACGCGTGGAGGTGTCGCCACTTCGCTCAATGAGCTTGCCCGCGACTGCGGCCTGGGGATCGTGTTGTCGGAAGAGGAGATTCCGATGCGCGATGAGGTTCGAGGTGCATGTGAATTGCTTGGGCTCGACCCGCTGCATAGCGCAAATGAAGGCCAGTTTCTTGCCGTGGTCGCGCCGGAATACGCTGATGCAGCGCTGAACGCTCTGAACAGGACAGAGGGCGGCGAGGACGCGTTCATCATCGGCGAGGTGCGAACCGAACCCGCCTGCGGTGTGCTGGTAACTACACGCTACGGCGGCAGCCGGATCGTCGACATGCTGGTCGGGGACCCTCTGCCACGCATCTGTTAGAGAGGCGGCAATGGAAACGGCTTGCAAACTGACTGCGCAGATTGAAGTGCGCCTGCTCGTGCGCAATGAGATTATCGAGCAGTTCTTCGCTGGGGAGGCAAGGCAACTGGCGGAAGCCTGCCGCGAGATGTCCGAGCGCTTTCTGCGAGGTGGACGCCTTCTGGCCTTCGGCCGCGGCCCATACGCTACGGACGCGCAGCATGTTTCCGTCGAGTTCGTGCATCCGGTCATCGTCGGAAAGCGCGCCCTTCCTGCGCTTGACCTCTCCATGGCGTTCCATCGATGGCTCGATGCAATCCTCCGCCCTGACGACATCGTGATGGGCTTCGGTCCTCCCGAAGGCGATCCTGAAGTGGTGGCTGCTTTGGCAATGTCACATTCGCGCGGAGCGATGACATTCGCCCTGCCCGGCACTGAAGGCTCATACGCCCTTGAGTCGGCTACGCCTGACCCCTTTATCCATCAGGAACTGGTCGAAATTTTCTATCACACCCTCTGGGAAACCGTACACGTCTTCTTCGAACATCGCGAACTCGGCCAGGACGTGGGCCAATCGGAATTTCTCTATCCATTTCTCGGACACAAGAAGCAGAAAACGACCGATGTCGTCGAAGATGTGGCGGCTTCGATACAGCTGAAAGTGCATGACGACACCCTGCTGCGGAAGCGATTGGCGCAGGAACAGTCCGAACAGATCGCTAACACCGCGCTCGCCATCCGTGAGCGGCTATCACAGGGCGGAAAGCTGATCATCTTCGGAAATGGCGGATCAGCAACCGACGCCAACGACTGGGCCTTGGACTGCATACTGCCTCCGACCGGGTACCATCCAGTTCCGGCAATCTCGCTGTCCATGGAACCGGCCAACATCACTGCGCTGGCGAACGATGTTGGCGCCGAGGTCATTTTCCTTCGGCAACTGATTGCTCAGGCGCGACCGGAAGATGTTGCTATCGGCATTTCAACCAGCGGAGGATCTCGCAACATCGTGATGGCTCTGGAAGAGGCACGCAAGCGCGGTCTACTCACCATTGCTCTCCTCGGCTGTGACGGCGGAGAAATCTATCGCCGCGGCCTCGCCGATTTTCCCATCATCATTCGCAGCGACTATATCCCGCGCATACAGGAAGTCCAGGCGTCCGCTTATCACGTCATCCGCGAAACTTTGGAGGTGCTCGCGCATGGCGAAGCTTGAACTCTACGGCACGGGTAGCTGTCCTTACACCGAAGAATTGCGCGAATGGCTGGAATGGACCCGCCGGGAGTTCGTCGAATACGACATCGATGCCGATGCCGAGGCCCGCGAACGCTTGCGGTCACTCGACAGCGGTCTCCTGACGGTTCCCATTCTTGTCGAGGACGGAAGAGTGATCCAGGTGGGATGGCACGGCCGCGGCTGCGTTGTCGGGTCGAGGTCGTGATGGCGACTGCCTGCTCCATTCGCGTGCGCGGAGTAGTTCAGGGAGTTGGTTTTCGCCCTTTTGTGTATCGCCTGGCTCAGGCAAACGCCCTCACGGGATGGGTGCTCAATGGCGACCAGGGTGTTGAGATTCATCTCGAGGGCGCTGAAAAGGACCTGGCCGCATTCGTTCGAGAAATGCAAACGAAACCGCCCGCTGCTGCTGAACTGAACGAGGTTGAAGTAGGACCCGCACCATGCGAGGGTCTGAGCGAATTCACAATCCGCGAAAGCGAGCGGCGAGACCGGCCGACAGTTTGCGTTTCGCCGGATCTCCCCATCTGCGAGGAATGCCTGGCGGAGCTTTTCGACCCGTCGGATCGGCGATACGGCTATCCCTATATCAATTGCACGAACTGCGGGCCTCGCTACAGCGTCATCCTTGCGTTGCCCTATGACCGGCCGAACACCACGATGCGCCAGTGGCCGCTGGATGACTACTGCAGTGCGGAATATCACGATCCCGCCAACCGGCGATTCCATGCGCAACCGGTCGCGTGTCCTGAATGCGGTCCTCTATATTCTCTGCACGAGGAAGGGGCAACTGTTGATGATGGCAAAGGAGCAATCGACAAAGCGGCCCAACTGCTTCGCGAAGGAAAAGTCGTTGCGATCAAGGGGCTGGGCGGCTATCACCTGGCCTGCGACGCCCGAAACCCGGAGTCGATGGCCGACCTGCGCGAACGAAAGTTCCGGAAAGAAAAACCGTTTGCATTGATGGCCAAAGATTTGGAAACCGCTCGCAATCTGGTTCACCTTTCTTCCGATACCGAAGCCCTCATAACGTCTATCCCTCGTCCGATTGTTCTCGCGCCTCGAAAGCAGGAGCTTACCGGAGTCGCACCCGGAAATGACGAGTTGGGAGTAATGCTGCCGTACACGCCACTCCATCACCTGCTCTTCGCCTCTGGCGCTCCAGATGTCCTGGTGATGACCAGTGCCAATCGCTCCAGCGAACCGATTGCGTACGAGGATGACGATGCCCTTGCGCGTCTTTCTGGAATTGCCGACGCATTCCTGATGGGAGAGCGTTCCGTCGCGCGCCGCGTCGATGATTCTGTCGCGCGCGTTGGAGCTTTCGGCCCCATGATTTTGCGACGCGCGCGCGGCTACGCCCCCGGAGCAGTCGCGATGCTGCCCGCCAAGCGCCCGATTCTCGCCTTGGGCGCCGACCTCAAGAACTCAATCACTCTCGTCGTCGATGGACAGGCATTTGTCAGCCAGCACATCGGTGACCTGGATCACTACCCGGCCTTCCGAGCCTTCGAAGAAACCGTGGCTGATCTGATCTCTATGTACGATGTGCGATGGGACGATCTCCTGGTTGCGCACGACTGCCATCCGCAATATGCGTCCACGACGCATGCTTTCGGATTGCCGGTTGTCAAGCGGTACGCTGTGCAACATCATCGCGCGCATGTAGCATCGGTTCTCGCTGAACGCGGTGAGTGGGAAGAAACCGTAGTTGGCGTCAGCCTTGACGGTACCGGATACGGAGACGACGGGACCATTTGGGGCGGCGAAATTTTTGTCGGGAGTGTCGAGCGCGGCTTCGAGCGGGTTGCGCATCTGCGGCAGGCGGCGCTTGCCGGAGGCGATGCCGCCGCTCAGCATCCGGTGCAGGCTGCCGTCGGTTTTCTTTCCCAGATAGACGGCCTTCCGGACCTGGCTGCCGCCCCGTTTCACTTCGGCTTGCGCTATCGGGGAGCGCTGCGACTCATAGAACGCGATGTGCGCGTCTTTTCTACCACGTCGATAGGCAGGTTCTTCGATGCGGCCGCAGCTCTGCTGGGTTTCGTCAGACAGACAACCTTCGAAGGACAGGCTGCGATCTGGGTGGAGCAACTCGCTCGCAGCTCGCCGCCTCTTGATGCGTATCCATTCCCATTTGACGGCCATCAGCTTGACTTCCGGCCACTGCTTGGGGCTATGATCCGTGACCGGATTCGTGGACGCTCGACATCCGAGATTGCTCGTGCATTTCAACTGGGGATTGCGCGCGGCTTGTGCTCGGCGATCAAAATTATCTGCGAGGAGCGCGGCCTTAAAACGGTCGTCTTGTCGGGAGGCGTCCTCCAGAACGGACTGCTCCTGGAAGATTTAAAACCGCTTCTGGGCGCCGCAAAACTTCGAACATGGATCAACCACGCCGTCCCACCGAATGATGGCGGGATCAGCCTCGGGCAGGCCGCGCTCGCGGCATTTCAAGAAGGGCGGATTAACGGAGCGTCCTATGCATGAACTCTCCATCGCAATGAGCATTATCGACATGGCTGTGGACGAGGCCGAACGTCGCCGTGTTACGATCGACGCCGTTCATCTGGAGCTCGGACCGTTATCCGGAGTCGTCGCAGAGGCTCTGCGTTTCTCTTATGAGATTGCCTGCAAAGGCACGTCCCTGGAAGGCTCCCGCCTCGTGATTCGGGAAGTTCAGATTGAGGTGTACTGCCCGACCTGTAATGCCCAAAAGACCTTGAGATCGATGCAATGGTTCTGCTGTCCCGACTGCGGCGCGCCAACCTCAGACATTATTCACGGAAGAGAACTGGTCATTAGTGCCCTGGAGGTAGGAGATGAGCGCCGAACCGCGCCTGTTGGAAGTACGTAAGAATGTCCTGAAGCAGAATGACGTGGTGGCTCGGGCGCTGCGCGAGCGTTTCCGCTCGCAGGGGACATTTGTTGTGAGCCTGGTTTCGAGCCCGGGCGCGGGCAAGACGGCTTTCCTCGAAAAGACGCTTACGCTTATGCGGCAGAATTATCGCGTGGCTGCACTGGTAGGGGACCTTGCCACAGAAAACGATGCCATCCGACTCGCGCGCAGCCAGGCTCCGGTGAAACAGATAACAACCGGAACGCTGTGCCATCTGGAAGCGGTAATGATCGATCGTGCTCTCGACGGTTGGGACATCGGCCAACTCGATTTTCTTTTCATCGAGAACGTTGGCAACCTGGTATGCCCTTCTTCCTATGACCTCGGCGAGAATCTCCGCCTCGTCCTGCTATCGGTTACCGAAGGCGAGGACAAGCCGCTGAAGTATCCCACAATATTTAACAGCGCAGATATAGCGGTGATCACAAAAATGGATCTCGCTGAGGCCGTTGAATTCGACGAAGAATCCGTGAAGGCAAACATTCAAGCCGTACGACCAGGGATGCGCCATTTCGCGGTTTCAGCAAAAACCGGGGGGGGAATACAGGAGTACATGCAATTTCTTACGGATAGACTTGCCGAACACGCGCCAAAGCACACCGCCGCACGAGCTTGAGCAAGCGCGATGTCGGGCTCCCAGAAAGTGTTGCGCCGCGGGCAAGGCCAAGTATGACTGAGTGTTCGGCGAGCGGACTGCCACTCCCATTCGCGCGGGAGCCGTTTGCCGGCCCACGAGGCGTACGCGAGCATCTTCGAGTGAGATCCATGTGACCGGCGGCGCGGACGCCATTCCTGACGCGCAGCGATCTCAACCGTCGGTCCACTCACCTGCTGCATCAGGCATTTTCCCGGTGAAGCAGCTTTTGAACCTCCGCCATGGTGGGCATGGATGGTTGAGCGCCAGGCCTGGTGACGGAAATGGCAGCAGCAGCAGCAGCAAATCTCGCGCTCTCCGCGGGAGTCTCTCCCAGCATGAGGGCCGCAGCAAACGCGCCGTTGAAAGCGTCGCCAGCTGCAGTGGTGTCCACCGCGCGCACAGGATATGCATCGATTTGCTGGTCCAGACCATTGCGGTCCGCCAGGTAGACACCCCGCGCTCCCAGCTTCAAGACGATCGCCTGCGGACCTTTGGCGAGCAGCTTTCGTGCAATGGACCCGGAAGAATCGAAAAGATCGTTGCCTGAATAGACCGCCGCTTCGGTTTCGTTCGGTGTAAACCATCGCGTCCGCGTGAGAATAGCCGCTGGCAACGCACGCGCCGGAGCCGGATCAAGCATCAGCGGGATGCCTTCGCGTGCACAAACGTTCGCGAGATGCTCTACGGTTTCAAGAGGAATCTCAAGCTGGGTGAGCACAAGGCCTGCAGCGCGAATCATATCGAGGTTAGCGTCGATGTCCGCGGGCGATAGCGCCGCGTTTGCGCCCGGGGTGGGCACGATGATGTTGTCTCCGGAAGGCGAAACGATAATCACCGCTACACCCGAACTTCCTTCCGTAGTTTGCACCGCTGACAAGTCGATGCCTGCGTTTTGCAGATGCTCGCGCAGCTCCGTTCCGAATACATCGTTGCCAAGCCTTCCGATCATGCCCACGGGATACCCTAGGCGGGCCACTGCAACCGCCTGATTCGCCCCTTTGCCCCCGGAATGAGTCTGGAATTCAGTCCCCGAAACCGTTTCGCCGGTAACCGGAATGCGTTCCGCCTTAGCGACAAGATCGATATTGATACTGCCCACAACAACAATTGGCTTACGGTTCAGCATGATAGTACCTGCACAAATCATCCTCGGTTAGAAAATGGGGGCCAGTGCAACCAACGTCAGGCCGAAAAGGAAGAGCACGAACATCCAGAAGAGATAAGTTTTTGCCCGCACGGGAGCGGATGAGAATTCGCGCCAGATAAAGACACCCCAGCATGCGGAAATCATCGTCGCGCCCTGCCCAATGGAGTAGGAGACAGCAGGACCCACGATGTGCGCGCGCGATGCGACAAAGTTGAAGACCCCGCCGGTGCACCAGATTGCTCCCCCGAGGATTCCCCAGAGATGCCACCGGAAGGGTGCGGCCCAAAATCCATTCATCGTGACCGGTGCCTGTGCGTCGAGCGGCTTGCGCATCAGCAGGTGGTTGAAGGGGACCGAGCAAACAGCAACGCCCACGACGAAATAGAACGACACAGCATACGGGCCAGGAGCGTTGGAACCGCTCATCGCGCGGGAAACGAAGGGGTAAAAGCTTCCCATCAGCAGGCCTGACACGAGGCTGATGACAACTCCTCGGCGACTCGTTGCAAGATGCTCGCGCTCGCGCAGTCTGTAAGCAAAGGCGTCACACACAATGGCTGCCACTACCAGTACGATTCCCCCAAAAAGCATGAGCGGGTTGCCCTTGGGCAACAGGATGTAACTGCTCACTGCACCCACGACCAGGGCCACGCCGATTCCGACTGGAAATGCCACCGCCAGACCGGCAATTTCAATCGCAGCCACAAGAAGCAGGTTGGCGGCGTTGAAGATGATCCCACCTATCAATGCGAACAGGAGATTTAAATGAGGGATTGCTACCAGATCCTGTAAAAACGGGTAGCCCGTCGATCCGGCCGTTCCCAAAGTGAAACCCCAGGCGAGTGCTCCAACAAGCAACCCAATCACATAGTCCCAATAGAACAACTGAAAGCGATAACCGGGACAAAGCTTAACCGTATTGGCCCACGATCCCCAGCACAGCATGCTCAGGGTCATAAAAGAAAGAGCGACGGCATACGTCTCCGGCTGGTACAAGACTCGGCTCCTTAGAAGGTCTCCAATTCATCTCCGAACGATACTTGCCAGCCGCCCAGAAGGCCAGCTTTAACCCAACCTGGAGAACTCGAGCCTCGTTCTCACCGGTAGCGGGGAACTGCCCCCTTTTCGTCTAGTCCGGTAAATAAGAGCTATTGAGTGGGAACAAGGAAGAGAAGGGAAAGCCCGAATGCAAGGGCAGACACAGCGAATGTGACAACCATAAAGCCCATCATGCGCCTCATCTTGATACCCGCAATCGCAAGAATTGGCAGAGCCCAGAAGGGCTGCAGCATGTTGGCAACCGATTCACCCATCGCAACTGCCATCGTCGTTCCCGCGAGCGATGAGTGCAGTGCTTGAGCCGCCGGTACCGCAAATGGGCCTTGCACTGCCCAATGGCCACCTCCGCTCGGCACGAAGAGCGTAATGATCATCGAAGTGAGATAAGTGAAGAAGGGAAGAGTACGCTCGGTTGAGAAGCGGATAAATATCCTAGACAAAACCCCTGCCAGACCCGTTGTTGTAATGATGCCCATCAGTCCGCCATAAAGGGGGTATTGAAGGATAAGAGAGCCGCTGATGCGAGCAGCGTGTTTCACCGCTCCGATGTAGGCAAACGGCCGCCAATGAAGAAGCAGGCCACCTAGAATCAGCATAATGATGACGGAATTGAGATCGAGCGCAAAGCCGGTGTGTTGCCACTGGACGATCAGCGCGAAGAGCCCAAAGGCTACGAGAACTAAATTGAGAATCCATGCATTATCAAGCTTGGATCCGAAGCCATCTTCGCGCTCTCTGGTATGGACCTGCTGATCCTCCTTACGGAGACGCTCGGGGTCTGCCACGATGGTATTTCGCTCGATCGGCTGCAGCGCACGAAAGATCATCGGCAGAGTGATCAGCAATATAAGACACGGAATGAGGTTGAACCTGGTGAACACTGTCTCACCAAGAGGGATGCCGTGCCCCGTCACCTTCTCGACGATATTCAGCGCGGAACCATGTGTCGCCTGTGAAAGAGCAATCGAGCCGGATAGCCCCTCTGTAGAAACAACGAAGCCCGTATAAGCTGCCGCCACCAGCCAACCGAAGTCCAGCCTGACGCGCTTTGCAATCTCACGGGCAAGCAGTGCAGCGGTCACCAGACCCAGTCCCCAGTTGATCCACGAAGCAATCAAACTCACTGCTATGGTGAGCGAAATTGCAGATTGAGGCGTTGAGACGAGGGAGGCGATCTTCGCCAAGCCTCTCTGTACCGGACGTGCGATTGCCAGTGCATAGCCCGCAACGAGCATGATGACCATCTGGAAGGCGAAGGCGAAGATCGCAAAGATGCCTCCGTACCAGGCCAACGCCACACTCGGCACCGTTGCGTTCGGTGCAAACATTAACGCAAGGAAGGCACCTGAAAGCGTCAGAAGTACTGCAAATACGAAAGGGTCGGGCATTCCCCTTTCGAATAGGTAGACAGAGATACCGGTGACGCGCCCGAGCAGGGACTGCTTTCTCTCCTCATCTTCGATTGCAGATGTAGACCTTGTGTCTTCACTTCGGGTGGATCGTCGTTTCAGCCGCATCTTTGTCCTATGCTCCATCCCATCGGACAAAGATGGTTAGAGGTTCAAGCGATACGCATTCTGCCGATCGCGAGGTCAGATCAAATGATACAAAAATCACCTTCAGAAGATTCACGAGGGTCAAGAGCAGATTGACCTGCTTCGAGCAAGCTGGAAAGGACTGTTGCTTGCACGACCTACTAACAGGCATTATCAGGCCTCGCTTGGCTCTCTCGTCCCTATTCTTCCATTTGGCGCTTCATGCGCGCGAGCAGATCGACCGCGCCCGTGGCATAATGGCTGATCCAGCGATCGTAGATGTCCTTGATGGGAAGCGGGTTAATGTAATTCCAGCGCTGGCGTCCCTGGCGCTTTACGATGACGAGATCCGCTTTCTCGAGCACGCGCAGGTGCTGCATGACTGTGCATCTGTCCAGGCTGCGAAAGTGGCTGCAGAGATCTCCCGTCGTTCTCGGCTCATCTTTCAGCAGATCAAGAATTTCTCGTCTTTTGTAATCGGCCAGCGCCTTGAAGACCCGTTCCTGTTTGTCGGATTTCTTGTTGCCCGCTGTTGACATGTTATAATAATATAACATATATTGATCGCGAACAGGATCATCCGAGGAGGAAATATGGAGCTCAAATTTCAAGTGCAGGCAAGAATTCAAAAGCCGGTCGAGGAGGTCTTCGACGGCGTCTATAATCCGACGAAAATTACGCAGTACTTCGCCACAGAATCAGCGAGCGGCCCGTTGACCCAGGGATCGCGAGTGATCTGGAGGTTTGCGGATTATCCGGAGGATGTTCCGCTGTCGGTGAAGGAGGTCATCGTCAATCAGCTTATTGCCTTCGAGTGGGAAGCGGGGGATGGTTACAACACCCGCGTTGAGATACATTTCGAGTCTCTCGGCAAGGATGGAACCCTGGTGAAGATATCGGAGTCTGCATGGCAGGAGAATCAAACGGGACTCGATCGCTCCTATCAGAACTGCCAGGGATGGATGAATATGGTCTGCTGCCTGAAGGCGTATCTGGAGTATGGCATCAATCTACGGAAGGGATTCTTTGGCGATCTGAAGCGAGGCAAAGACGCTCTGGAGTAGGAAAGAGAGCTTCTCAACTCTGCTCATCAGAAATTCAATCGTCCGCCGATCTGGATCTGGCGCTGGCGGTAGAGTGCGGTGCTGTTGGCGTTGGTGACGTTTCCGAATGTCGATGTGCCGGCGGTGGTGCCTCCGCCTAGATATGTGAGATGAGCGGTGTTGGTGTATGAGGCGTCATTGTCGATGATGTACCCAATTGGATCAATCGAAGTTACATTTTGATGGTTGAGGATATTGAAGGCCTCGCCCAGCAGCTCAAAGGTGATGCGGTCAGTGAGATGCGTGCGCTTGGAGAAGCGTACGTCGAGATTGGTGACGGACGGGTAGCGGAAGGTATTGCGGCCGACCTGGGGAATGAGATCGTTCCCTCCGTACCCGTTGAGGCTTGCGCCGAGACCGCTGATGCGTGGGCCAGAGCCGGCTCCGCCGAGAATGACACCGGGATTGTTGATGGCGACGCAGGCGGGGCCGGATTGCAGGTACTCCTGATACGAGCAGGAGGGTGCGGGGATGGCGCCGGTGGTGCGCATGGTGTAAGGCAGGCCGGTTCGCCACTCGCCTGAGGTGCCTAGCGAGTAGCCGTTGAGCAACGCGCCAGCGAAGCCGCGCAGATGCCAGGGCGTTTGCGCGACGATGCTGCCGGCGGCGCGCTGACGCACGTCGAAGTTCGAGTTACCGTGCTCAAGGCTGGGGTTGGTGGGGTCGTAGACGTCGTTATTGTCGGCGAAGATGGACTCGTTCTGGTTGTCGTCGATGGCGTGCGAGTATGTGTAACCGATATTGATGCTAAGTGCGCTGGCCATGCGACGGGTAAGGCGGACGACCGCCGCCTGATAGCGGGCATTGGTCTCGCTGGTGATGTCAGTGATGGCGCGGTAGGCGGGATGGAGGCGCTGGTAGAAGAAGTTAGTGGTGTAAGCGCCGCCCTTGATGGGGCCGAGGTGCTGCGGGTCTTCGATGGTGTAGTTGAGCACGCCGAGCGCGTTGAGATCGACATTGGTGTCGATGAAGTTGGGCAACTCGCGCGCGTAGGAGCCCAAATAGGTGACGGTGAGAGCGGTGCGACGGCCAAGCTCCTGCTGCAGAGAAAGCTCGGTCTGATCGATTTGCGGATTCTGGAAGTGCCTGTCGAAGTAGATAGCGTTGGGCTCGACCAGGAGATAGGCATCGCTCGAAAAAACATAAGGGAAGGGTGGCGCGCCGGTGTCGAGCGGGCGGAAATAGTAACTGCGCTGTGCGGCCGGTGCTCCGGTGGTGGTGAGCGCGCTGTAAATCGTCGCGTTCGAGATCCGGCCATAGTAGATGCCGTATCCGCCGCGGAGAACCGTGCGGCCGGAGCCGAAGATGTCCCAGGCAAAACCGGCGCGCGGACCGAAGTTGTTGCGGTCGTGAGGCATGACGGCGGTCTGGGGAATGTCGGGATTGGCGAGGAGCTTGGTGGGGTTGGGCAGGTCTTCGTATTCGTAGCGGACGCCGAGCGAAAGAGTGAGGCGCCGGGTGAGCGTCCAGTCGTCGGCGATAAAGGCGGCGTAATCGGCGGTTTCGAAGGTCCAGGAGGGCTCGCCGATGGCCTGTTCGTAATACGAGTAGCAGGGATCGAGCCCGGCGCCAGTGGTGGTGCTGTCGCAGTGGTTGGGCGCGACCAGGTCGGAGACGAAGTTGAGGATGCTGGAGTAGGAGTAGGATCCGGCCTGGTTGTTCAAGCCGCTGATGGTGTCGGTGACGTAGTTGTAGTCGTATCCGAACTTGATGGCGTGCTTGTGGTGAATCCAGGTGACGGCGTCGATGAATTGCTGGCGCGTCTCGTCGGGATACTGCGGCTTGTCGAGCGAAGAGCGCGTGCCAAAGGTGAATCCCGAGCTGCGGTTGACGGCGATCTGCGGGGGAAGGCCGAGGCTGTTGTTGGCAAATTGCTGCTCAAAGAGAGTGGGGGCGCCGGCAAGCTGGGAGATCAGTTCGCGGCTGTATTGATATCGCGCGCCGTTGAGCAGGTTAGGGGTGGCGAAATATTCCCAGCCGGCAATGGCGGCATCGGAGTTAGTTCGGCTGGTGCCGAAGCTTCCAATGCCGTATGTGTCCGAGGTCTGCGTGGCCGCGCCGTTCAGCGCAGTGCGGCGCATGAAGTTGTACTGCGCGACGACATGATTACGATTGTTGGGCCGCCAGTCGATCTTGGGAAAGAAGATAACCTGGCGAGCGGTGCGCGGCACATCGCCAAGCTGGGCGTTGAGGTCAGCGACAGTGGTGTTCCAGGCGACGAGCGCCTGGGCTGGGCTTTGTCCCATCCGACCCGCGAGCGTCTCAAGCGTCTGCGCGGACGGGGGAGCAAAGAATGTCTCAGGCTCGTTGGCGCGGGCAACGCCAGGGAAGTCTCGCTGGTGCTGCTCGTAGGCGAAGAACCAGAAGAGCTTGTCGTGGCGAATAGGACCTCCGGCGGAGGCGCTCCATTGCATGCGGTTGTCGGCGGGCTTGTAAGGAACACTGACATACTGGCCAAGCGGGTCGCGCTCGGTGAGCGTGGTGTATGCGTTGGCCGCGCCCCAGGCTGCGTCTCGATCGTAGAAAGATGCCTGCCCATGCAGGCGGTTGGTACCGCTTCGGGTGACGCTATTAATGATGCCTCCGGCTGCGTGTCCATATTCCGAAGAGAAGTTCGAGGTATTCACCTGGAACTCGTTGATCGCCGCCTGGGTCGTGGAGTAGCCGTTGCCGCTGCTGCCGCGCTGGCGTCCTGAAAAGGCCAGATTGTGGTCCGCGCCGTCGAGGGTGATGCCGTTCATCAACGGGCTGAGTCCGCGGAAACTGAGGGCGTTATCCTCGCCGGCGGGTGCGGAGCCGGCGGATAGTGCGGCTAATCCTGACCACTGGCCGCTGCTGCTGGGAAGGCTGTCCAGGGCCTGCTGATCAATGTTGCTGCTCACGGCGGGCGAGAGGTCGGGTTGTGATCCGTGCTCATTCGCAGGAGCCGTGTTGTCACCGTAAGCGAGAGTAAGCTTCGGGGCGAGCAGGGTTACGCGGCCGACTTCGACGATCACCCGATCCATTTTCCAGGCGGCGAGCCCGGGCGCGCTGACACGGACCGAATAGATTCCGGGGGCGAGTTCGGCGAATCGGAAATTGCCGTTTCGGTCGCAAAGCATCTGGCTCTGGCTGCCCGTGGCCGTGTTGCGCAGAGTGACAAGCGCGGGAAAGAGACGTCCGCCGCTGTCGGATACCTGTCCGGCGACGGAGCCCCCGGTGCCGGACTGCGCGGACGCAAGATGAAAGGCGCAGGCGAGGAGCAGAAGGAGCAGTGGAATCCAGCAAGGACGCGCGAAGCCGTATCGGTCGTTCATCGGGACTTCTCCTAACTGAAACCCCTAAGCAAAGGCCATCCGGTTCCGAGATAAGAGCGGCCCCGTCGTCGAAGTTCGAGCGAGACCGCCGAGATGAACCACAGCATGAGTGACACAAGCCTTTCCCGGTGCGCGGATGAGTGCCACGCATCGGGAATGCGGATGCGCTACGTGGCGCAGACGCGATTCCCAAGGTTTATCGAGCGCGACACATGCAGAGACGTGGGGGGCGTCCCGGCATGAGGCTTGCTCTTAATTCCCTGGATTAGGTGAGAGAAGAGTAATCGATTCGTTAAAATAGAAGAGACAAATGTTCATCGATGAGGCAAAAATTCGGGTCAAGGCCGGTGACGGAGGTAATGGTTGCATGGCCTTCCGGCGGGAGAAGTTCGTTCCGCGGGGCGGACCCTCGGGCGGAGACGGCGGCAACGGCGGCGATGTGATCATGGAATCGACCCAGCGCCACAACACGCTGATGTACTTCCGCTTCAATCCCGAGCACAAGGGCGAGCGCGGCGAGCACGGCATGGGATCGAATTGCACCGGACGCGAAGGCAAAGATGTGGTGCTGAAGGTTCCCGTGGGCACGGCACTGTACGACGCGGAGACGGGCGAGATGGTACATGACTTCGCGCGCGCTGACGAGCGCATCGTGATTGCGAAAGCGGGGCGAGGCGGCCGTGGCAACCAGCACTTTGCGACGTCGACGCATCAGGCTCCGCGCGAACATGAGCTGGGCAGGCCGGGTGAAGAGCGCGTTTACCGGCTGGAGCTGAAGGTGCTGGCCGATGTGGGGCTGGTGGGCTACCCCAACGTGGGCAAGTCAACGCTGATTTCGCGCATCTCAGCGGCCAAGCCAAAGATCGCGGATTATCCCTTCACCACGCTCGAGCCGAATCTTGGTGTGGTGTCGATCGGGGAAGCTCCGCATGAAGAGAGCTACGTAGTCGCGGATATTCCCGGGCTGATCGAAGGCGCGCACCTGGGTGCGGGGCTGGGCGTGCAGTTTCTGCGGCACATCGAGCGCACCCGTGTGCTGGTACACCTCGTAGATGTGTCCGACGCGAGCGGTCGGCTCGATCCTGTCGAGGACTTTAAGGTGATCATGGGCGAGCTGAAGAGCTTCGGCCACGGGCTCGATGAGAAGCCGATGATGGTCGTTGCGTCGAAGGCGGATGTGGCGAATCCCGAGAAGCTGAAGAAGCTGCAGACGATGGCGAAGCGCAAGAAGCTGCCGTTTTACGAGATTTCGGCGGTAACGGGGCTGGGCATCGAGAAGCTGAAGTATGCCATTGGCGAGAAGGTGAGCGCTGCGCGCAAGGCGGCGGAAGCGGAAACGGAGCCGGAGAAGGCTCTTTGAGAGATACGTCGGCTGATTGATGAGTTCTCTGCGCCGGATGTTTTGTTCCGATCCGAGAGCAGAAAAAGCAGATCCTTCGACTTCCCCTTCGCGGCGCTCAGGGTCCGCTCAGGATGACAACTCTAACTAGATAGCCCTTCTGATATTCAACCCTCTATCAAAAACGCAGCCCTAGAAAAAATGATCGATCAGTTCGTCGCGCAGCTCGAAGTCGAAGCTGCGGGTGTTCTGCGTCTTGTCCTGCGCGTCGGTGTTGTAGGCAACGACGTAGGCGCTGCGCGTGGCGGGGTCGATGTAGAAGTGGCTGCGGAAGCCGTTCTGCCATCCGGCGTGACCGATGAGGCGCAGCTTGCCGTCGGTGTGGACGAAGAAGCTGGTGGTCACGTCGTCGTGCGCGCCGGAGCGGGAAACGAAGTCTTCATCAGGAACGACGGGCAGGTAAGGCTTCCACATCTCCTCGAGTGATGAACGCTTGAGGATGGCGTCGTATTCGGCTTGGCGCGCGGGATCTCCCAGAAGAAAGTGCAGGTACTTGATCACGTCGGGCAAGGGCGCGTTGAGGCCGCCGTTCGAGCGGGTGATGCCGGTGTTGAAGTCGAACTCGTCCTCGGCGAGCTTGCCGTCCTTCAGGTCCCAGCTATGCGAGCGGTAGCGCAGCAGGTTGTAGGGGCTGCGATCGAAGTAAGTGCGCGTCATGCCGAGGGGCAGGAGGATGTTCTTCTCCATGTAGAGCTGGTAGGGATCGCCGGAGAGGCGCTCGACGATTTCGCCGAGGAAAACGACTCCAAGGTTGGAGTAGCTGAAGCGCGAGCCGGGCTCGAAGGCCACGTTGGTGTAGGGCAGCATGGCGACAATCTGCGACCACTGCGTGGGCTCGAAGGGCTGCCAGTCGGCGTCGCGCCAAGGCCAGGTGGCGTCGCGGAAGCCTCCGGAGTGCGACATGACGTGGCGGATGGTGACCTTGGAGATGGGTCCGTAGGGATCGTGGACGGCGGCCAACTCGGGGAGGTACTTGATGAGCGGATCGTCAAGCGAGAGCAGGCCGCGATCGCGGAGCTGCATGATGGCGATACCTGTGAAGCTCTTGGTGCAGGATGCCCAGTGGTAGGTGGTGTTGTCGTCGACTTGCACGGCAGGCGACTGGCTCTGGACGCCCCCTTGATTCTGCACACCATAGTTGTCGTGGAGGACGACTTCTCCGTTGCGGATAAGGACAAGGCTGCTGCCGAGGATGCCGTTGCGGCGTAGTCCGGATTCGTAGAAGGACTTGATGGCGGCGAGGTCGGGGGATGGGGAGGATTGCGCTGAAACCGGGACGAAGGCCGAAAGCAGGATGGGAGTGAAGAGGCAGAGGGAAAGCTTGCGCATGAACCGTCCTTGAAGATGTCGTGCTGGCATTCTATAGAGCGGAAGTTTGCGCAGAAAAAGAAAATGCGCGGCGATTGCTCACCGCGCATTTCGGCTTAAGACAGCCTTTAAGCAGACTGAGCGCTTTGCAGGTGGCCGCTGGGGTTGCTCTTCACGCGGAAGCGCTTCATGTTGATCGACAGGACGCGCTCCATCTTACGCAGCGTGCCCTTCTCCTCGGGAGCGGCGAAGGTGGAGGCGATTCCGCGAGCGGAAGCGCGGCCGGTGCGGCCGATGCGATGGACGAAGTCCTCGGCCTCGCGCGGCATGTCGTAGTTCACGACGTGGGCCACGTCAGCCACGTCGATGCCGCGAGCGGCAACGTCGGTGGCAACGAGAACACGGTGGTGACCCTGGGAGAAGCTGCGCAGGGCGGCGTTGCGCTGCGACTGCGAGCGGTCTCCGTGGATCTGCGTGGCGGAGTGGCCGGAGCGCGCGAGACGCCGGGCGACACGGTCCGCGCCGTGCTTGGTGCGCACGAAGACCAGGAAGCTGCCCTTGCTCGAATCGAGCAGGTGCTCGAGCAACTCGTGCTTCTTGTCGGTGGCCACTTCGAATGTCTGCAATTCGACATTCTCAGCTGGCTTGAGGACAGAGCCGATCTCGATGCGCGCGGGATTCTTCACGTAATCGCGAATCACTTCCTTGATCTGCGGGCTAAGGGTCGCGGAGTAGCAGAGCGTCTGGCGCTCCGCAGGCAACGCGGCGACGATGCGCTTGATGGCCGGCTTGAAGCCCATGTCGAGCATGCGGTCCACTTCGTCGAGCACGAGCATTTTTATCCCGCTCAGGTTTACCAGCTTGCGGCTGAGGAAGTCTTCGAGGCGTCCGGGGGTGGCGACGATGAGCTGCGCGCCGCGGCGGATCTGCTGAAGCTGCGGCCCCTCGGCCATTCCACCGACGACGAGCGCGGCGGAACCCTGGTTTCCGGTGAGCTTGCGATAGTGCTCCTGCACCTGCATGGCGAGCTCGCGGGTTGGAAGGAGGATGAGCCCGAAGGCTCCGCGGGTTCTGACTTCGGCGCGGGTTCCGCTACCCATCTTTTCGATGAGGGGGATGAGGAAGCTGAGGGTCTTGCCGGTGCCGGTCTGGGCGGTAGCGAGAATGTCGCGGCCTTCGAGGGCGGGCGGGATGGCTCCGGCCTGCACGGGAGTGGGGGTGATGAATTTTGCATTGGCCAACTGCTGCTTGAGCGAGGCCGAAATATTGAAATCGGAAAACTGGTTCACTTGATCCTTAATGGGCTAGCCTGAGTTCATCCACGTGCCGGTATATCGACACACCACGGCTGCCGGTCTAGCTGGTTCCCTGCGGACAGGTCTAAAAGACCGGTGCGGGAAGATAATGAATTACGTAGGGAAGTTCTGAGGGATGATACTAAGGTTTCCTCGGCTCTGCCGCACGCTGCGTATTCGGTCGGAACGCGAAAGGCGACGACCTGGCCCAAAGGCTACTAGTAAATACCGGGGCCATTCCGCTGAGGGGCTTGGAAACTACCTGCCAGGCGATCTTGCCGGATCCGGATGAAGGTGAGGGCGAGAGCGGCTCACAACCAAACAACTGAGCGTGACTTGATTGTAGCACGATGGGGCTGTGCGGTTCCTGCTAACGCTGTGATTCCACGCTGATCGCTGCGACAAGCGGCTACTCGATCCTCTAGACCACACTGAGTTGGCTCGCGGGTGTTCGTATGCACGCCGAGATGCGCGCCAGCAATTCAGTCGGGTGCACGGGCTTGAGGAGAAGCGCAAAGTCATGGCCTTCGTTCCGGGCGTTGGCCAGCAGGTCAAGGGTCGACGCCTGCCCTGAAAACAACAGGACCTTGCAATCGGGGTGAGCTGACCGCATGGAGATCGCCAGGTCGATGCCGCTCATGCCAGGCATGAAGACGTCGGTGATGAGCAGGTCGGGAGAGATCGCACGCGCGATCTGGAGCGCGCTAGCGCCGTCATAGGCGGGCATCACAGTAAATCCGCTGCGCGAGAGGATGGCCGTGAGAGTGTCGGCGATCACGTGTTCGTCGTCAACAACCAGCACAACCGGTTGATGAGCATCTGTCTGTGTCGTCAGACCCTTCTGTGCTATTTCGGCGAGGGGAATCGTCTGAAAATACAATTGTCCTGACATCGAACTTACCTCTACAAGCACCGTAACAGGGTTCTGGAGATACGGGGTAACTATTTAAAAATCTGCTATTTAGAGGTTAGTAATAATTTCTCTTCAAACCCTCTTGATCTCTGTCCAGCCAGCATGTTAGTTTATGATCTCGTTTACGTTAGTTTAATGATACGCTTATGTCAGGAGGGGAATGCGCGATGTCAACCAACGAAACTCCATCACCCATGAAATTTGACTCCATGCTTCAAGCTGATGTACCCAAAGGACGAGACGGCAAACATAAGAAGATTGTTTCGCAACTCCTCAGCGACATCGACCAGCTGCAGCCGGGAACGGCCCTTAAGGTACCCTTAGCCGAGCTGCCTGACACCAAAGAGAACATTCGCTCGGCTCTGAGCCGCGCCACCAAGCAAAAGGGGATCGATGTGGCTACGTCCAGCGACGACGAGTTCCTGTACGTCTGGGTAGCAGATGAGAAGCTAACTCATAACGGGTCGTAAGAAAGCCGATTCCAGAGAAAGCCGATTCCAGCGTGTCCAATTGCGGACGCAAGGATTCGTCGTTGAACACTCCTCCCGCCTCAGGAGTCACCTCCCTTCTTTAGAATCAGAGGCTAACCTACTATTTCGTTGGCCGCAGACGTGCATTCTCTCCATGCAATCGTCGCCCTCCCCCGTTTCCGGCGACCTCAGGTTGTGGAGGCCTTTCCATGCAGACCCTTTTGCACGATGTTCGATTCGCGATTCGGCAGCTTCGCAAGTCGCCCGGCTTCGCTCTGACTGCAATTCTGACCCTGGCCCTGGGAATTGGGGTGAATACGGCGGTCTACAGCATGATGGACGCGGTGGTGCTACGTCCGCTGGCGGTTCCCGATCTCAATCGCGTGGTGACCGTAGCCGAGGAACAGAAGCGGGGCGATTACGAGCAGGTGGCACTGGCGAACTACGAGGACTGGAAGCGGCAGAGCCGGTCCTTCGAGGATCTGGCGGTAAGGACATCCGCCGATCTAACGCTTACCGGAGCGGGCGACGCGGCGCATGTACAGGCCAGCTATACTTCTCCGAACTTTTTTGACGTGATGCGGGTCGAGCCACTCATCGGGCGTGTCTTCGCCAACTCAGAAGCGCAGCCGGGCAAGGATAACGTCGCGGTTCTCGGCTATTCATTCTGGAAGAAGCAGTTCGGCGCCGATCCTGGCGTGGCTGGCCGCAAGGTTGAGCTCGATGGACAGACCTACACTGTGATCGGCGTGATGCCGAAGACGATGCAGTATCCGTCGTATACCGATATTTTTCTGCCTTTTGCGCCCTCTGCCGCACAGCTCGACAATCGCAGGAACCACGACTACCTGGTCACTGGACGGCTACAGCCTGGAGTGACCGTAGGGCAGGCGCAGGCCGAACTGCGTAGTATCGCTCAGCGGCTGGCGCAGACGTATCCGGCGACGAACCGGGACTGGTCGGTGAAGGTGGAACCGCTGCTGGACGATATCAACGGCGAGCTGACGCCGCTTTACTTCCGCATGATTCTAGGGGCTACTATCTTCGTGCTTCTCATCGTCTGCACGAACGTGGCGAACCTGCAGCTTGCCCGCGGCATCGCCCGCCGGCCGGAGATTGCCATGCGGACAGCACTCGGCGCAGGGCGGCGGCGGCTGGCGAGCCAGCTGCTGACGGAGAATATCCTGCTGGGCCTGATGGGAGCGGCGGGCGGTGTTCTTCTGGCCAAGCTGGTGCTGCACATCAGCCTCATTACGATGCCTGAACGCATTGCGCGTTATATGGCGGGATGGTCCAACATCGCTCTCAACGGCCGAGCACTGGCTTTCTCGCTGCTGCTGGCCATCGCCGCAGGGGTGGTTTCAGGATTTCTGCCGATGCTTGAGGCTATGCGCGTGAATCTGGTCGATCAGCTCAAGGCGGGGTCCCGGAGCGTGGCCGGATCTGGCCGGACACACCGGCTGAGAAGTCTTTTCGCGCTGGCGCAGATCTCGCTGGCAGTCGCGCTGGTGATCGGGGCTGCCCTAATGTGCAAAGGCGTATGGTCGATGTTCAGCCTGGCCGATGTGTACGGACCAAAACAGGCGCTCACCTTCCATGCCTATCTGCCAGGCTCACGCTATGCGACTGCGGAAAAGCAGGTCGCATGGTACAAGGACAGCCTGGAAAGGCTTCGCGCGTTGCCGGGGGTGTCGGCCGCGGCTATCACGACTTCTCTACCCTACGGCGATGACCAGTGGATGGACGATTTTCGCATCGAAGACCGCCCGCTGGTACCGGGTAAAATCCAGAGCGCGCAGCGCATCACCGCGGACCAGGGGTATTTCGGCGCCCTGCACATCCCCATTCTCTCCGGGCGCAATTTCAGCACAAGCGACGGACCCGACGCTCAGCCGGTCGCCATCGTCAGCCGCAAATTCGCCGCGCAATACTTCCCCGACGGGAACCCGATCGGCCATCGCATTCAGCTTGGAGCATCACGCGATGGACATGAGCCGTGGGTAAGGATTGTCGGCGTCGCCGGCGACGCAACGTACACGTGGATTGATCGGGTGGTTCAACCGGCCGTGTATCTCAACGCCGTCCAGATGCCGCCGTCGGGAGGTGCGACTTATGTCGTCGTCGCGCAAGGCAATCCGCTGGCGCTCGTCCCGGCGGTTCGTAATGCGCTCGCGGCGGTCGACCCCGGCGTACCGCTGGAAAATGTCGAGACTTACGAGCAGTTCCTGCACGAAACGTCGATCGGATTTATCAATGTGGCAGCATGGCTGGGTGGCGACGCCTTTCTTGCATTCCTGCTGGCGGCGATTGGTGTTTTTGCCGTGATGGCCAACCTGGTGGCAGAGCGGAAGCGCGAGATTGGCATCCGCCTGACGCTCGGCGCGCGCCGCGAAGACATCCTGCGCATGATTCTGGGCAGGGCCGCGCTTCTGACCGGCGTAGGAGTTGGGGTCGGCATCATGATGGCGGCGGGAATGGCGCGCATGCTCGCGAATCTGCTGTTCGGCGTGCGTCCGGGCGACCCTGTTGTATTTGTCACAACAACGGTGACGATTATGCTAATCGCCTTATTCGCAAGCTGGGTGCCGGCGCGAAGGGCCTCGGGGGTCGATCCGGTGGAATCGTTGCGCGCGGAATAGGGAGGATCAGATGGTTAGGCAAGGTGGCCGTTGCGAAAAACTCCCCGATCTACGAAGATCTTCGTTGACAACTACGAACATCTTCGTATACAGTTCCGGTCATGAAAGAAAAGAACCGCCATCTGCCGAAACCAACAGAAGTGGAACTCGAGCTTCTGCGCGCTTTGTGGGGCATGGGCTCAGCCTCCGTTCGTGAATTGCACGAGGTCGTCAGCCGGCAGCGCGCCCTGGGATATACGTCAGTGCTGAAGACGCTGCAGATCATGACCGAGAAGGGTCTAGTGGAGCGCACGGAGGCGGGCAAGGCACACATCTATCATGCAGCGGCCAGCCAGGAAGAAACCCAGAACCAGCTGCTGCGCGACCTGACTGAACGCCTGTTCTCGGGCTCGGCGGCACAGCTGGCGATGCATGCGCTATCGATGCAGTCGGCTAGCGAAGAGGAATTACAAGAGATCCGCAAGATCATCCGTCAAAAGAGGGAGAAGCAATGACCTACACGACGCAAGGCATTGGTTTGGGAATCCCGGGATGGGAAGCGCTGGGATGGACGCTCATCCATTTCTGCTGGCAGGCGGCAGCGATCGCACTGCTGTACCGGCTGGTCGATCTCACGCTGGGAAAGGCGCGCAGCAATATTCGCTATGTCGCAGCTCTGGCGACGCTGCTGGGCATGCTCGCGGTCGCGATGGTGACGCTGGGTTATGAAGAGATGCGCGGCCAGCAGGGCCGGACAGAGCGCGATCCGGCTGCAGTGGGCGGCTCGACCATGATTGCCGCTGCGAGTGCCGCAGTGCACCTTCTTCCTCGCGTGAACTATGGGAGAGGCGTGGCGTGGCCCGGTGAGAGTGCAGGACTTCTTGAAGCAGCGAAGGAGGGGATACGGCCGGCGATGCCATGGCTGGATGCGATGTGGCTGGTCGGGGTGCTGCTTCTCTCGGCGCGGACGGTCGGCGGCTGGTGGGTAATTCAGCGGCTGCAGCGCGCGAGCCTGGTGCGGGTGCCTCCAGATGTGCGGTACAGCTTCGCGCGGTTGTCTCTGCGCCTCGGCATATGGTGGTCGATCGATTTGCGCATCAGCGAGCGGATTTCGAGCCCGCTGGCGATGGGGGTGATGCGGTCGCTGGTTCTGCTTCCGGCGTCGGCGCTGACGTCGCTCAGCCCGGCGCAGCTTGAGGTGGTGCTGGCGCATGAGCTGGCGCATATCCGACGCGCCGATTACCTGTGGAACATGGTGCAGACCATGATCGAGACGCTGTTCTTCTTCCATCCGGCAGTGTGGTGGGTGAGCGGAAATCTGCGCCAGCAACGCGAGCTGTGCTGCGACGATGTGGCGCTCGAATGTTGCGCGGACCCGCTGGTCTATGCCACGGCTCTGCTATGCCTGGAAGAGCAGCGCGGCTTGCGTCCGCACCTGGCGATGGCACTCGACGGCCATCCGCGGAAGGGGCTACGGGCCCGGATTAGCCGCATGCTGGGCGAGGCTCCGCGGGATGGAAGTGAGATCGCACCATGGTCGCTCGTGGGCATGTGCGCGATGCTGGGGCTGCTTCTGCTGCCGGCGCACCAGGTCTTCGCGGGACTTTACCCGATTGATGTTTCCACAAAGCAACAGGCAACAACACCTATGATGGCATCGACTGTCGTGGCCGAGCCGCATTCTTCAAAGATTGCCGGAGATCCTAATGGGGATGCTCCCGCCCCAGCGTCTGCACCGGCTGCAGGATCCAAACCACCAGCCGCCATCGCGAGCAGTAAGAATGTGGGGACTCTCCCGGTTGCGGCAGTCCTGCCTCCGGCTCCGAAGCCACAACCTGCGCCCGCACCGGAGGTAGCGGTAATCGCTCCTGGAGCCGGGATCTCAGCACATGCGATGACGATGACCTTCGCTTCGCCAAGGTCGCGCGCAACGCCCCGGACAGAGATGGTCTATGCCTACGCCGCGGCCTTCGCGCAGGCAAGCTCGGAAGCGGGCGCTGCAAAGAGTGACTACATCGACCAGATGCGCGCCGCGGGGTATAACGTCGATCTGGATAAATATGTTGCGATGAAGATCCAGGGTGTCACTCCGGAGTATGCGCGCAGCATGGCGGCGACGGGCTTTGGTAAACCCACAGCGGACGAGCTGATTGCGATGAAGATCCAGGGTGTGGATCCAAGCGAGGTTGCAGAACTCAAGGCGGCGGGTATCGAGCCCGGCAGTTATCAGGACCTGATCAAGTACCGCATCTTCAACGTGTCGCCGGAGTTCGTTGCGGGCATGAAGGCGGCAGGATACAACAACCTCCCCACAAAGAAGCTTGTCGAGCTGCGCATCCAGGGTGTGACTCCGGAGTTTGCGAAGGCGACAAAGCAGCAGTGGCCCGATGCGACGGTCGATCAGCTGGTGCAGCTTCGGATCTTTAACATCAATGGGGCGTTCATCGCCTCAGCGAAGCGGCATGGCCTGGAGCCTCTCACGATTGAGAAGCTGGTGAAGATTCGGATCTCCGGCGTGCTGGATGACGAGGATCAGAAATCGGAGAAAACACAATGAACTCCAGACGCGTGTTGTTTGGGGCGGTTCTGGTGGCGCTGGCTGCGGTTTCGCTGCGCGCAGACGAGACTCTCGAGAGCCTGAGCGGCACATGCGGCATCCGGGCTTCGACCGAATCGAACAAGTTCGAGTTGAGCCTGGATCGGGGGACGGAGTGCGACAGCGGCAAACACTGCCACAGCTCCAATATGCAGGAGGCGCTGGTTGCCTTTACCGGCATCACGCTCTCCGATCTGCATCGTGAAGGCGCACATCTCTATGCAGTGCTCACTGCCGAGGCGGGCACGCTGCGCTGCTCGGGCAACGTTCACGACTCCGAGCTAACGGGATCGTTCACCTTCGAGCCGAACAAGGCCTTTGCGGCGCGGATGCGCGAGTTGGGAATTACAGGGCTGGACTCGGACAAGCTGGAAGTGTACGCGCTGTTTCACATCGAGACATCGTGGGTGGTGGCTTTGCAGAAAGCCGGCGTCACGGGCATCGACGCCAGCAATCTGATCGCACTGCGAATCTTCAATGTCACGCCCGAGTATGTGCAGAGTCTTGCCGCGCTCGGCTACTCGGTGCCATCTGCCGAAAAGCTGGTCGGACTCAAAGTGCAGGGAGTGAATCCGGCGGAGATCAAGCAGATTCAGGCGATGGGCTATCACCCCAGCATTGACGAGCTGATCCAGATGCGGATCTTCAAGGTGACTCCAGACTTCATCGAGCGCATGAAGGCGAAGGGCTTCGACAACCTGACCATCGCCAAGCTGGTGCAGATACGGATTTTTAAGATCGCGGACTGACGGCAGCTATAGGCGGATTCCCGCGGCAATTCGACGAAGCCGTCACTGAGCGTTCAACTTCTTCAGCATCCTGACGGCGTTTGAATTGCCGGGATTGATCTGCAAAGACTTCTGGTAGTACTCGATGGCGAGCTGCTGATCGCCGTTATCCATATAGGCTTCGGCGAGGCTGTCATAGGTGTTGTATGACTGCGGGTAGACTTCAACGCTCAACTTGAAAATCGCAATCGCATCGGGATATTTCTTCAAGTGGATCAGTTGATAGCCCAGCGTAATCAATTGATTCTCACTGAAATCGTAAACGCCGGGCTGCGTGGTCTTGAATTCGTGGTACTGCGCGACCGCGGCATCGGCTCCCTTCTCCTGGATCGTCTTGAACATGATTTCGCCGATGGGTTTTCTGCCGGCGAGGTCCACCACCTTTGCCAGCATTCCATCCAGCGCAGATCGATCGAAGACTCGCCCTCCGTAAACGACAGCAGCAATTTTGCGGGTGTTGCCGATATTGTCGAGTGGATTGGCATCAAGGAGGACAAGGTCGGCGATTTTTCCGGTCTCGACGGTGCCAAGATCCTTCTCCCGGCCTAAGAAGCGCACTGGATTGAGAGTGGCGGCCTGCAGAGCCTGCATGGGAGTCAGCCCGGCCTGCACGAGATAGCCCAGCTCGTCATGCAGACCGAAGCCGGGGAAGCAATACGGATTTGCGGTGTCGGTGCCGGCCAGGATTCCCACCCCTGCTTTCTGCATCGCGCCCACTACTTCGAGATCTTTTTGAAATTCTCTTTTTGAGTAGGCGAAATCTTCCGGCGTGCGCTTTCCATCGATGGCCGCCGGGGTCCAGTCGCCTTTGACTGAAAAGGGCAGATACTTCAGCCGAACATCCTTGAGAAAAGCCGGATCGTCTCCATACGCGAACATGTGCAGCAGAGTGAACGTCGGGACCTGCCAGGTGCCATTGCCCTTCAAGAGGGCAGACAGTTCAGCGGCCTTCTGCGGACTGTATGTATCCAGCATCATCTCCCTAATTTCTCTTACGTGTTGCCCCCAGAATTTCGGCTTGCCCGAATCCAGGTCGTCCGCTAGGTCCGCCTGTTGGGCCTGAAGCAGTTCTGCCTCGCGTGTTGAGCAGGCGGGGAGAATGCTGATCAGGTGTTCGAAACTCTTCTGCCCGGCTCTGGACGCTTCCTGGGCAGAGACGGAGATCGGCACGTGCCCCACAAACGAAATTCTCTGCTTCCTGGATTCGTCGGCGATGGCGAAGTACTCTTCACGAGGGAGACCCTGGTATACCTTCACGAAATCTGCCCCGTATTGCTTCGCTATGTCGACCGCCTGGCGAGCCTGCTGTTCACTGCTCACGGAGACCGATCCAGGCCAATACGGTTTTGGTCCGTCGATGATCGGACTGGCAATCCACATGTGCGGGCCGAGCAGTTGCCCGGCTTCGATCTGCTTTCGCCACTCGTAGTGGTTCGGGGAGCCCCACATGATGCGTATGCCGGTTACGCCATTGGCGATGAACAGCGCCAAGTAGTCTTTGCCGGTGGGATGAACGTGCATGTCCCACAGGCCAGGGATGAGAAATTTGCCGGTGGCATTGACCACCTGCGCGCCTTTGGGGATGGCGGCTCCGCTGCTTTTGGCTATCTGCGTGATGCGATCGCCAACGATGATGACTGTCATATCCGGCCGGGCCGGCGCGCCGGTTGCGTCAATCACGGTTACATGACGGATGGCGATGACTGTCTGAGGAACGCCCGGGCTCGTCTGCGCGACCAGTGAGGGCAGGAGAAGCGGGAGAATGAACCATCCACAGAGTCTTCTCATGCGACTTCTTTCCGCCAGCCGACTATTGTTATGAGATTCGGTCCGGAGGGTATTGTCGGTGCGGGCTGAGTATAGCTAATTGCAGTCGGTCTACGCATCTGTTCGCACAGATGAGTGCGGAGAGACTGCTGAATGACGCGGCCACATGACCTCCAGATAAAACGTTTGACTGGCTTATAGGGACGGTGATAGGTTCGCGAGCCGCGGGAGGTTTGCGGATTATGAATCGCCGAAATTTTGTCAGGAATTCGCTGGTGACTGCCGGCGCCGCAATGGTCGCAGACCGGAGATTGTCTGCGCTGCGGTTTGCCTCTCAGGAAAAGATTCCGGGCGCGATTCCGGATTCTGTGATCGACGCAGCCCGCTTTCCGGATGGATTTCTGTGGGGCATGGCGTCGGCCTCCTACCAGGTGGAAGGTGCGTGGGACGCGGATGGAAAAGGCGAATCGATTTGGGACCGGTTCTCGCACACGGTCGGCAAAGTGAAGGGCGGAGCCATGGCAGATGTCTCGTGCGATGATTACCACCGCTATAAAGAAGACATCGCCATCCTCAAGCGCCTGAATCAGAAGAGCTATCGCTTTTCGACTTCGTGGGCGCGCATTCAACCCACTGGCACGGGCGCTGTCAATCAAAAAGGAATCGACCACTACAGCCGCGTGACGGATGCGGTGCTGGAAGCGGGCCTGCGTCCGTTCTGCACGATCTATCACTGGGACCTTCCCCAGAGACTTGAGGACCGCGGGGGCTGGCCGAATCGCGATCTGGCCGGCTACTACGCCGAATTTGCCGGGATCCTGGCGAAGTATCTGGGCGATCGCATTACGGTGTGGGCTCCGTTCAACATGCCGTGGACGTTTACCTACTACGGGTATGGGATCGGCGTCTTTCCGCCGTGCAGGAGCGACTTCTACCTGTTTCTGCGCGCTGCGCACACGGTCAACCTGGCGCAGGGCGAGGCATTGCGCGCCATCAAGGCTGCGTCTTCGAAGGCCACGGTGGGCAGCGCGTACGGCATGGCTCCGGCTTATCCAAAGACGGACAGCGAGGCTGATCGCGCGGCGACGGAGCGCTATCACGCGATGAACAATCTCTACTTTCTCAATCCGGCGATGCATGGCGAGTATCCGAAGGCCTTTGTGGGCGAGCCTCCGTATGACGCGATGGGGTACAAGGCGGGCGATGACAAGATCATGAAGGCTCCGCTGGACTGGGTGGGATTTCACTACTACACGCGGCGGATTGTGTCGGCTGCGAGCGGCGGTGCCGGATCGAGCGGAGGCGGACACTTCGGCACGGAGACTGAGGGTGAGGGTGGGTCGGCGGCGCGCGATCCGCTGACGCAGATCCACGTCGAGATGCCGACGGAGGGTCCGCTGACTGAAGCGGGCCTCGAGATATGGCCGCGCGGGATGTATGACCTGGTGACGCAGATTTCGCGCGAGTACAACCACCCCGTTATCGAGATCAGCGAGAACGGCTGCTGCTATCTTGACGCGCCGGACGAGACGGGCCGGGTTCCCGATGCACGGCGCATAGCGTTTCATCGGCAGATATTGGCGGAACTGGCGCGCGCGATTTCCGATGGAGCAAAGGTGCGAGCGTATCACGCTTGGACGCTAGTGGATAACTTCGAGTGGGCCGATGGATACACGCAGCGATACGGGCTTACCTACGTGGATTTTCGCAGTCAGAAGCGGACAGTGAAGGACTCTGGGCTATGGTACGGGCGGGTCGCTGCGTCGGGGCGACTGGGTGTGTGATTGATATCGATCTATTGCCTTTGCAGCTTTTCCTTTGTAAGGCTGTTCCACTGTTCTATTGATTCGGGAACAGGCGGCGAGATTGTGCCGGGAGCGATGCTATCGACGATGCGCTGCGGAGGGACGTTGCCGTCCGAGGCGCGGAAAAGTCCTTTGACCCAGGCGATGGCCACCAGCCCCTCCTGAGATGCAGAGACAGGCGAGCGGAAGACCTGTTCCATGTAGACCCACTTTTCGTCCCAGCAGAGGGTGCGGGTGGAGAGAATAAAAGGGGCGAAGAGCGCGAGCGGCCGGCGGTAGGTGATGGAGAGCGAGCCGACGAGCGGCATCCAGCCCTCTTTGAGCACAAGCGTGAGAATGCCGGTGGCGGCGGAGAGGTGGATGCGGCCGTAATCCATGAAGCTGAGATAGCGGGCGTTGTTGAGGTGCAGGTTGAAGTCGATGTCCTGCGGCCAGACGCGCAGGCGAAGCACGTCCTCGTCGAAGACGCCGATACGAGGCAGCGGGCGGATCTTCTGGCGGATGGCGAGAGCCGGGATGCGGACGAAGCTGTTGTAGTGGGACATGGGATGCAGGAAAGCGGGGAGCTAAAGTCCGGGTAGCTAAGAACCGGTTAGCATAACCCAGGTCCGAGAATCCGGACCTGGGGCACGCGGCGTCTTCACCTGAGTTTACAGGGATCGCTAGCGCAGGCTGCGCCAGTCTTCGCTGAGAAAGAGGCGGATGGCGGCGACGCCTGCGGCTCCGTCAGCAATGCAGAGCACGGCGTTCTTTTGAGTGACGCCGCCGAGGGCGAGAACCGGAACCGGAGCGGCGCCGCGGCAAGCCTTCGATAGCGCGGCGAGCCCCTGTCCGGGGAGAGACGTTTCGCCGGGGTCTATTTTTTCGAATACAGGCGCGTAAAGGATGAGGGAAGCGTCGCGAGCGGTCCGCACTTCGTCCACCGAATGGCAGGCGCGACTGACGACGGGCTCGATTCCGGCGCGGCGATAGATCACGCGGGCAGCATCCAAGGCATCAGGGGGCGAATTGCCGGGCAGGTGGACTCCGTCGGCTCCGGCGGCGAGGGCGGTTTCAGCTGCGCCGTTCAGGAGGATGCGGGTGTGGATGCTTTCGCTGCGCACTGCCCCGATGATCTGGCGGGTGAGCGCCAGCAGGTCGGGCTGCGGGAGATCCTTTTCGCGGACCTGAATGTAGTCGACGCCACCATGTGCCCATTTGCGGGCCAGCTCGACGAGCGCAGCCTGTCGCTCCACCTCACCGCCGGGCAGGAGTTGACGGCTGGTGATAGCGTATAGAAGCATTTTTCGACTATAGACGGTCGAGACGGGACGGGTTTCCCGCATTGGGCGTAAATTGCTACACCAGAGATTCACGCAAGGCATACACTGTCGGGGTTAAGATGGGCGCGTGATACGGTTCAGGTGAGTCCAGTTCCAGTGAGTGCACGGAAAACATGGCTACTTACGATTTGGTCGTGATTGGATCGGGTCCTTCGGGTCAGCGCGCGGCAGTCTCCGCGGTGAAGAAGGGCAAGCGTGTGGCCCTGGTGGAGATGCGCAGCGTGGTGGGCGGCGTGTGCATCAACACCGGCACCATTCCCAGCAAGACGATGCGCGAAGCGGTGCTGCATCTCTCCGGCTACAACTATCGCTCCATCTATGGCATGAACTACCGCGTGAAGGAAAAGATCACGATGTCGGATCTTGCCTTCCGCGTGCAGCACGTGATCAAGACAGAGATCGATGTGACCGAAGCGCAGCTGTCGCGCAACGGCGTGGACGTGATGACCGGCCTCGCCAGTTTTGAGGATTCGACGCATGTTCGCGTAGTGGGGATGAACGGGTCGAATGTGCTGGAGGCGGCCAATATCGTGATCGCCGTCGGCACCAAGCCGGCCGATACCGCCAAGGTTCCGATCAACGGCCGCACCATTATCAACAGCGACCAGGTGTTGGAACTGCAGACGCTGCCGAAGACCCTGATCGTGGTGGGCGGCGGCGTGATCGGCGTCGAATACACGTGCATGTTCTCCGCGCTGGGCGTGCGCGTGACGCTGGTGGAGAAGCGGCCCAAGCTGCTGGAGTTTGCCGACCAGGAAATTGTCGAAGCGCTGAGTTATCACCTGCGCGACAGCCGCGTGACCATGCGCCTGAACGAGGAAGTGGAGAGCGTGGAAGAGCTGGGCGGCGCGGTGGTCGCGAACCTCGAGAGCAAGAAGAAGCTGTCCGGCGACGCGCTGCTATACGCGGTCGGGCGGCAGGGCAACATCGACGAGCTGAACCTGCCGGCTGCTGGCATCGAGGCCGATTCGCGCGGGCGGGTTCCGGTGGACAAGGATTTTCGCACCAAGATTCCGCATATCTTTGCCGTCGGCGATGTGATCGGCTTTCCCAGCCTCGCTTCGGTTTCGATGGAGCAGGGGCGCATCGCGGCGGAGCGCGCTTTCGGCGAAACCACCGTGCAATCCAATCCGAGCTTCTATCCCTACGGGATTTACACCATTCCGGAGATCTCCTTCATCGGCAAAACAGAGGAGCAGTTGACCGAGGAAGACGTGCCGTACGAGGTGGGCGTGGCGTACTACCGTGAGATTGCGCGCGGGCAGATTCGCGGCGATACGACGGGGCGGCTGAAGTTGATTTTTCATCGCGAGACGCGAGAGATTCTTGGCGTGCACATTATTGGCGAGGGCGCGGCAGAGCTAGTGCACATCGGACAGGCGGTCATGGTGCTGAAAGGCACCGTGGACTATTTCATCAATACCGTGTTCAACTACCCCACTCTGGCCGAGTGCTACAAGGCAGCCGCATTCAATGGTGTGAATCGCCTGGCACGGTACTGAAACTGGGCGCGGAGACAGGAGCGGCGATATGGCAAAGACCGTTGGCGTAGTCATGACGGAAAAGGTGGTTGCGGGATTGCTCGAAGACCACAAGGTGGTCGGCGAACTGAAACATTTCCCGGAGGTTTCGGACGAAGGGCATGACGCGGAGGAGAATGGCGGCCTGATCGAGCTGCCCGCCGACGCGCTGGCCGAACTACTGTGCGAGCTGATTGCCACGCTGGCTCCGGCAGGCAGCGGGGTGGAGGCGGCGGGCATCGCTGTGCCCGGCATTGTGCGCAACGGCGTGATCGAGGACTCGCCGAACCTGCAGCAGCTGAAGGGCGCGAACATTTTGGGGACGGTCAAGAATGCCCTGGCGGCGCGCGGGCTGGACTACAACATGAGCGTGCTGAACGATGCCGACGCGGTCGCGGCAGGCGTGGCGGCCACCCGGGGACAACTGGATCGGCTGGTGCGCGTGTGGACCATCGGCAATGGCATCGGATTCGGACGGTTCCCTTACACAGACGGCCCCTGGGAGGGTGGACACACCGTGGTCACCCTCGATCCCAAGGAGAAATACTGCGCTTGCGGCGGCAAGGGACACCTCGAAGGCATCACCGGCCACCGCGCCATGCGGCTCCGCTTCCTGGACCTGGAGCCGGATGAGGTATTCGCCCATGCACGAAAGGGCGACCGGCGCTGCGCTGAGTTCGTGGAACTATGGCATTGCGCGCTGGCGGCGGCGACGGCTTCGCAGATCCATCTCGAAGGACCGGGACGCTTCTACTTCACAGGACGGGATATCTCGCGGCTCGATCTGCCCCGGCTCAAGGAGCACCTCTACCAGATGGTCAAGATGAGTCCACTGCAGAGCTATACGGTTGAAGTGATACCCGAAGACCCGACCTTATCGCTGATCGGAGCGGGCGCGGCTGCGGAGCACGCAGGGCGCTGAGGCGTCGCCAGGTCAGGGGTGTTTGCGGCTTTCTTCGATGTAGGACGACGTATAGCCTTCCCATTCCCAGGGAGTGACAGTGTCTCCGAGGATTGTTTGAAATAAGGCGCGGAAGGCCAGCTCGCCGTTGTCGCTGTTGGTGAGCACGATCATGCAGGACTTCTGCCTCTCAAAGCAGATCATGAAGTTCTGCGCGCCGTCGCCGTGGCCCTCCTTGAAGAAGGCGGGACCGTAGGGCGTCTTCGTCAGTAATCCCCAGCCTACGCCGTATGCCAGCCCAACTTCGGTTGCCTCCTTGCCTTCGCCTTCGTTGGGACCGAAGGGAAACTGATGCACCGAGTGGATGCGGAGGACCGGACTCAGCATAGCGTCGCGGGTGGATGCTTTGATGATCCTGTTGTCCAGCAGCGCAGAAGCAAACCGGGCAAGATCGTCTGCGCTGGTGGTCATCGATCCCGCGGCACGCGCGGGAAAGCGGCGCGTCTGCGCGTGAAATTTCTCATTGGAGTCGAAGCGGTCGGCGACATCGGCCTCAAATTCCTTGCGATAGATGATGCCGGTACGCGTCATGCCTAGCGGTGTGAAGATGGCTTCCTGCATCAGCTCGTCGATCGGCTTCTGTTTCTTTTGTTCGATCACGAACTGGACGAGGTTGATGCCTTCTCCCGAGTAGAGGAAATCTGTGCCCGGCTTGAAGCGCAGATGCATCTTCTTGTCAGGTTCGATGAAGGCGAAGTTCGCCAGACCGGAGCTGTGCGACAGCAGCATGCGCGGTGTCACGGTCGGCCATGCCGGGTCTTTCGCGATCTCCGAGGCGGTCTCGCGATAGGGCTCGTATTCGTCGAGCGACTTCGGGAGCTGGCTGGCTATGGGCTGGTCAAGATCAAATTCTCCGCGCTCGACCAATAGCATGACATAAGTCGCAAAGACGCTCTTGGTAATCGATGCTGCCCAGGTGGTCGTCTGCGCGTCCATGGGCAGATCGGTATCCTTGTGTCTTAGGCCGTAGGCGGCGCTCCAGACGAGCTGGCCGTTGTTGAGGACGGCGATCTGGGCTCCCGTAACATGGGCGGCGGCGAGGGTCTTCTTCGCAAGGGCGTCGGCGTCAGCAACGGAAATGCTGGATCCGTCGAGGCGGCGGATGGCGTTTGCCGATCGAGGCTGGCCCAGGGCAGAAGCACAAAAGGAAAGGGCGACAGCGAGGAATACGGGATAACGCATCCACTCGATGCTACAGGGACGGCGGCTCTACCGGTAGCTGCGCTGGTAGGTCTTGCTGATGCGGTCGTGCCACCCAAGGCGGTCGTCGTCGAAAAGAGGCCACAGGAAGCCCAGTCCAAGTGGCATCGCCGAAAGGAAAAGCGCGGCGATGCGCCAGCGGAGGGCTTCGCGCGTGGGGTTTTCGTCGTCGAAGGTACAGAGGGCGATCCTGGCATAGCGCATGCCCGGCGTGCAATCGGACCAGGTAAAGAAGAGCACCTGGTAAAGCAGAAAAATGGACACGAGGGCAAGACCGGAATAGACGAGAGCCGGTTTCCCCACTGGAGGGTGGGTCGTGCTGGCTACGAAGACCAGCACAAAGAGCAGAAAGGCGATGAGAATAAGGGCGGCGTCAATGATGCCGGCCATGAGCCGATCCTCGATCGACGCCACGTGGAGCGGGGGCAGATCCAGCAGGGACAATTGGGATAACGGCGAGTCGGGCTGATCGAAATGGTCTGGGTCGCGCTGACTGGCACCCTGAGGGTCGCCGGCGGAGCGGGCTGACCGAGAACCCGGAGCGTGGCCGGCATTCCCTTCCGGGTCGTCAGCGGCACGGCGCAGGCTGGAGCGAGCGAGGATTGGAGCGCTCATCACTGGCACCTTGTGGGTGGGCTTCGCATCGAGGCGAATGGAATGCCACTCGGGCAGCACCTGCTCGACGACAGGCGCCAGTGAGTCGGGCTCGTGGGAGATGGCTTCGGATTCCACTTCGAAAATACGCAGCTGGGACTTCTCCGGAGCAGGTAGCTCGTCACGAAGCGGACCTTCGGCATGGCGGGGACGCGCTTTGCGGGGGGCAACCAGTTCGCGGGGGAATTCGAGGATGCGGACGGGCAGCGGTTGCGCCGGGGCTATGACGCAGTCCTCGAACGGGTCAAAGAATTCGGTGATACGCGTACGAGCGGGGTCGAGCCTGGCTTGCGGTGGCGGACTGATGCGCGGCTCAGGCAGCGAACCGGGATGAATGTAGTATTGGATCCGTTCGGGGGTACGTTCCACTGGTGGCTCGGCGGCGATTTTCGGCTCGCGTTCTTCGTTTGGCGTGTCGAGTCCGGCCCAGAGAACATCTGTGACCGCTTGTGCAGCATCGTGGGCATCTCTTGCGGCCTTCGCAGCCGCTTCGGCAGCGCGGGCGGCGTTGGCGGCCTCGGCGGCAAGCATTTCGCTGTAGGACGGAACCCTGGAGTAACGCTCGGCGACTCGGGCGGCAACACGGGCAGCCCGAGCGGTTTCCGAACCGGCAGCGGTGGCGCTTTCCAGGCCGGGAGGGCCGGCTGATTGTCGGGATTGCGGGTGCGGCGGATGCGATGCGCAACCAGGCGGGCATTCACCTCCTGCTTCCATGCGGGCGTGGAGGGTGAATCGCTATCGTAGACGGCACTCTGCGGCGAAGTACTCAACGGCGGTCCTCTTTTCTTTCAGATGCGCTGCCGGGAGTCGATGAGCGAGACGAAGGCCGGAGAAAACGCGTCTGTTGTTATAGTCGGCAGCAATGGTAGAGAGGCCAGGAGGAGGCGGATTGACGTTCCAGCACGCATATTTGCCCGGCAATCCGTACACATACGGGAATCCGAACACATATGGTGCGCTCATTGGGATCACTCCAATGTTGGCGAGGAAACGATTTTTCGAGCCAGAGCGGCGGCGCTTCCATCGGCTCGGAGCAACTACGTAGGGCTTTGCTATGCTTAGTTTGCCCCTAGCGATGAGAGCCCGCACTTTTTTGTTTACCACGCTGCTACTGCTCTGTCATCCGCAGCTTTGGTCTCAGGCGTTAACGAAGCAGTTTCCCCCGGCGGAAGAGAGCGGCTCTTTTCCCGATGATCCCAGTCTCCAGAGCGCGATTCCAGAAGCGCATGTAGTGCCGCCCCCTCCGGTGGGCGTGCCGGTAAAGATCGGAGCCGACACACAAACCTATGTGAAGACGGATACCGGAGGACTGTACACCCTGAGCGGGCATGCCGTGATCCACTACAAGGATTACGTAGTGTCGGCCGACCATGTCACCTACAACCAGGACACGGGCGACGTGGTGGCCGAGGGCCATCTGCATCTCGACGGCGGCCCGGATGATGCCCATTTTGTCGCAGATCACGGCACGATGAATCTGGACCGGCATACGGGCCACTTCTACGATGTGACGGGGACGCTGGGCGTGGAGCAGACGCCAGGCAAGAAGATGGTGTTCACCTCGGGGAATCCTTTTGCGCTCACCGGCCGCGAGATGATCCAGACGGGTCCGCAGGATTACCAGGTAATCGACGGCACGATCACTTCATGCCGGCTACCCAAGCCGGACTGGCAACTGATCGCGCACGATTTCTTCCTCGAGGATGGCAAGGCGCGGGCGAAGAACAGTGTGTTTGAGCTATTGCGGATGCCAGTTTTTTTTCTGCCCTATGTAACGCATCCGGTAAATGACGGCGCGCGGGACTCAGGCTTTCTGATCCCGATCATCGGAAACGATACAAGCAAGGGTCTGATTCTGGGCGAGGAAGTTTACTACGTGATGGGACGCAGCGCCGATCTGATCGTGGGGTCGGAGTATTTCTCCAAGCGCGGCTTCGCGCCGCTGGGTCAGTTCCGGTACAAGGGCCGGGGGTACGACTTCGCCACGGTGCGCTTCCACAGCCTGCTGGACCGGCTGACAGGAACACAGAACCAGGGCGGTGTGGATCTGATTGCCGATGGCCGATATGATTTCGACTCCGAAACCCGGGCGGTTAGCGACGCAGAGTACCTGAGCTCTTATGCCTATCGCCAGGCTTTTGAAGAGAACTACGCGGTCGTTACCAACTCCGAGGTGAAGTCGACGGTTTTCCTTTCCCACTCGCACCAGGGTCTTTTTGAGGGCGTCGGCTTCAATCGCTACCAGAGCTTCGAAAGCAATCAGAGCTCGACGAGCGGCCAAGAGGAGATTCGCATTCTGCACATTCCCACGCTGCAGTTCGAGGGGTTGGATCAGTCGCTCGGCGACTCGCCGCTGATGTGGGGCGCGGACGTTACGGGCTCGGGCCTCTCGCGAACCGAGCCGGGGTTTGAAACGTCGCGAATCGTGCCACGGTTCGATTTTTACCCGCATCTGGCGCTGCCGGTGCATTTCGGCGGCTGGACGCTTCGACCGGTGGTGGCGGTGCGGGACACCTTCTACGGGAAGAGCCAGAACCCGGGCCCGATCGGGATGGTTCCCACGGAGCGCGACGCGACCTTAAACCGCAAAGATTTCGAGGCAAGCGTGGACTTACGTCCTCCGGCGCTGATGCGGGATTTCTCCGCGCCATGGCTGGTGCATCTTCTGGGGGCAGAGGTGCGCCACACGATCGAGCCCGAGGTCCAGTATCTCTATGTGGTGGGCATCGACAACTTCAATTCTGTTCTGAAATTCGACGGCGTGGATGTGGCCAGCAACACGAACGAGCTCGACTACTTTCTGACCCAGCGGCTGTTTCTGCGGCATGTCCAACCGCATCCGTGCAATGGGGATGAGGCGCTGGGGCCGGACGAGGTTTGCGGCGGCGAATCAGTGGACTGGCTAACGTGGCGGGTGGGGCAGAAATACTTTTTTAATCCCAATTTCGGCAACGCGATCACGACGGGAACCCGCAATGTGCTGGACACAACGCTGGACCTGAGTGGAGTGGCGTTTCTGACCGCCCCACGCTACTACTCGCCGGTGATTTCGCGGCTGCAATTTCACACGTCGGCTGCGACGGATGTGGAGTGGGATCTCGATTACGACACCAAGGCGGGCAAGCTGGATTCGAGCAATGTCTTCGCATCCTATCGACACGGTGACTACTCCTTCAACATGGGCTTTGCGCATCTGGACACTCTGACCGGGGCACCCCCGGCGGGCGGGACCACAAGCAGCACGGAGGACGTTACGGGGAGCGACAGGGGGAGCGACAGGGGGAGCGGAACGGTGAGCGAGAACCGGAAGACAGCTCCGGCGGCGACCTCGGGCACCAGTACAACGACCAGCACAACGTCTCCTATCACTGTTTACAATCAGCTGCGGGTGACGGCTACCTACGGGAGCCCGATCAAGCGGGGCCTGAGCGCAGGCGTGAGCACGGGCTATGACTTTGAACTGCATAATTTCCAGTACATCGGCGGGCAGACGGGCTACAACTGGAACTGCTGCGGGCTAAGCTTCGAGGTGCGGAAGTATTCGCTGGGCAGCGTGCGCAACGACACGCAGTACCTGTACAGCTTCACCCTGGCGGGGGTGGGGTCGGCGGGCAGCCTGAAGCGCGCGGAGCGCGTGTATTAAGACCGTAGTTCTCAGTGGTCAGTTCCCAGTCCTCAGTGGAGCTGGCTGTGAGTTGCTGAGCCGGGCGTCTGATGGCTGAGAACTGACAACTGAGAACTGACAACTGGGGACTGGCAACTGACAGCCGGAACCAGCCCGGGATGCGATAATGAAAGCATCCGAAAGGTGGTTGGCTTGTCGCAAATTCGACTCTCCCTGGTTTGCCTGCTGGCGCTTGCAGCGGCGGGATGCAGGGCGCAAACTGTTGCAAAAACCGACATAGATCCGAAGACCGATCGCAAGATCGAAGTGATGGTGCGCGCGAAACTCACGGTTCCCGCTGACTATCAGATCGCGATTGGACCGCGTATGCCGAGCGATCTGGCAGGATTTGACACCGTGCAGATTACATTTACACTGCCCGGGCGACCCGATCACTCACAGACAATACCTTTCCTGTTGTCGAAGGACGGCAAGACGCTGGGCAGGATTTCGCGCTGGGACATCTCCAAGGACCCCGTGGACCTCGTGCCTTCCGCCGACAGGCCGGTTCGCGGAAACCCCGCCGCCAAGGTCGTAATCGTGAACTACGACGATCTGGAATGCCCGTACTGCGCGAAGATGCACGCGGAGCTTTTTCCGGAGACGCTGGATCACTATAACGGCCTCGTGAAGATCGTGTACCGCGATCTGCCGCTCGAGGAGCTGCATCCCTGGGCGGTGCATGCGGCCGTGAATGCAAATTGCCTGGCAGCGCAGAGCGCGACGGCTTACTGGGGCTATGTGGACTATCTGCACACGCATGGCCAGGATGTGACCGGCCCGGATCGCGACCTGACGAAGGCGAACGCGACGCTGGATAAGCTGGCAAAGCTCCAAGGCGAAAGAAACAAGCTGGATGCGGCGAAGTTGGACGCCTGCATTTCCAAGCAGGATGAAACCGCGGTCCGCGCCGAGATGAAGCAGGCCGCAGGCATGGGGATTCAACAGACTCCGACGCTCTATGTGAATGGAGAAGCGCTTGAGGGGGCTCTGCCCGCCAAAACGCTGTGGACCATGATCGATCGCGCGCTGGTATCGGAAGGAATCACGCCGCCGCCGAATGAGTTCAATCAGCCGGCAGAGAAGCAGGAATCGGCACCGGGGAGCAAGCCGACGGCGCCGGCGACTGCACCGGTTCCGGCTCCAGCAATGGCTCCTAAACCCACTACAGGATCTAACTAGACGCGACGGCTGCTTTCCAGTGAGCGCCGGGCCCATTTATGCTGGAATGGCGGGTCTGCGTTAGATTTAAACCGGTCGAGTGTGTCAGCGCGAGCTGCGTACGACGCTCCGTATGACGCACAAGGAGATAACTGTTGCAATTCCGATTGAACGCAGCGCTGACTGCCTTTTCCCCGAATCGTGCGCGCAAAATAAATTTCTCAAGCGCTCCGGCGATGCTGGCTCTTGCTGCTCTGTGTGCAGCAGGCGCGGCGGGCTGCCAGCGCGGTCACAGCCCTGACACCGTGGCCACCGTGAACGGCAAGCCCATCCTGCGCTCGGATGTGGAAGCGCGATACCAGGACACGCTGGGTGAATCTCACCAGCAGCCCTCCAAGGAACAGGCGGACATCGTCCGCCTGAACGTTGTCCGCGACCTGATCGATCAGGAGATTGTGATGCAGCGCGCGGCCAAGCTGAACCTGTCGGCAAGCGATGAAGAGGTCGATAGCAAGGTGAACGAGATTAAGGCGCCGTACACGCAGGAGGAGTTCAACAAAGTCCTGGCCGACAAGCACCTGACTCTCGACGCCATGAAGCGGCAGATCCGCACTGCGAAAACGGAAGAAAAGCTCTTCAACAAGGAAATCAACTCGAAGATCAATATCACCGACGCCGATATCGCAAACTACTACAACGCGCACAAGTCGGAATTCAACCTGCCCGAGGCGCAGTATCACCTGGCACAGATTGTGGTCACTTCCATTCCCGTACCTGCACAGCAGGTGGGCAATCTGCAGAACAACAAAGCGATGAACGACGCCGACGCGAAGAAGAAAATCGAGATGCTGCACAACCGCATTGTGAGCGGCGAGGATTTTGGCATGCTGGCGGCGAACTGGTCCGAGATGCAGTCTAATGCCCAGAGCGGCGGCGACATGGGCTTCGTGTCGGAATCGCAATTGCACTCCGAACCCGAAGTTTATGCGGCAATCAATAAACTGCAGCCGGGGCAGGTAACGGAAGTGCTGCCTCTCTACGGAAACACTCCTGTGGGCAAAAAGGCCGTAGGCTACGCGATCTACAGGCTAGTGGACAAGGAAGCGGCGGGCCAGCGAGAGCTGAACGATCCGCGCGTGCAGCAGGCGATCCGCAAGCAGCTGCGCGATGCGCGTTCGCAGCTGCTGCAAAACGCCTACCTCGAGATGCTGCGCGACCAGGCACGGGTTGAGAATTACTTCGCCGAGCAGATCTTCAAGAGCGCGCAGTAGATAAAAATCATGAGCCGATATGGCATTCTGGGGTTCGGGCATCACGCCGCCAAGCGGCTGATGAAAGGCTTTGCCGAGGCCAGCGAATCAAAGCTGGTGGGCCTCTGGCGGCGTGACACCGAGAAGGCTCGCGTGAACGCGAAGGAGTATGCGATACCGCTTGTCTTCGATACGCCCGAGGCACTATGCGCTTCACCGGAGATCGATGCGGTCTTCATTGTGTCTCCCGATGCGCTGCATCTGCCGCACGTGCTGCTCGCCGCGAAGCACGGCAAGGCGATCCTGTGTGAAAAGCCGCTGGCGCTGAATGTGGGCGAAGCAGAGGAAATGCTGGCTGCCGCCAAGGCGGCCAAAGTGGCTTTTGGTGTGGCGCAGAATATGCGTTACAACCGCAGTCTCGACCTCATCCGCAAGTGGATCGCCGCGGGCCGCATCGGCAAACCGCAGCTCGCACACTCGCAGTTTTCGTACTCCGCCGAGGGCAGCCCGAGGACGTGGATCTACGATCCGGCGCTGGCCTGCGGCGGTCCGATCGGCGATGTCGGAATTCATTGCGTCGATGCTTTGCGTTTTGTGCTGGGAACTGATGTGACCGCTGTGAGTACGCTGGCGCACAGGGATGCGGGCTCGGGACAGGTTGAGTCGCACGCCGTCGTTGCTCTCGATCTGGCATTTGGGGCGATGGCTACGGTGACGGTGACAACTCGATCCGAATATCGCACCGTCATCGAAGTGACGGGGGAAGCGGGGGTGATCTTATGCGAGAACGGGCTTACGGTCGACTACCCGGTCGATGTGGTCCTGCGGCGTGGCGGGGATATCGTCGCGAGTGAGCGCGTCTCCAATGCCGACGCGTATAGCCGTATGCTGGATGGCTTTCCGCGTGGGTCGAAGGCCGGGGGGCGTATCTGGCCCCGGCGGAAGACGCGCTGTACAACCAGCGCGTTATTGACGCGGCCTATCGGAGCTGGCGCGACGGCACCAGGCAGCCGATCGGTTAGTCGATCACGGCGAGCACATCGCCGACGGTCACGGTGTCGCCGGGGACGACGCGCATCTCGGTGACGGTTCCGGCCTTCGGGGACTTCAGCTCGTTCTGCATTTTCATGGCTTCGATCACCACCACGCCCTGATTGGCTTCGACGGCCTGACCTCGCTCGACCAGCACGCGCACGACACGTCCAGGCATGGAAGCCTTGATGACTTTAGGCCCATCAGCGCCGCCGGCGTGTGCACGGCGTGTCTTAAGCGAGCGCGGATCTTCGATGCGATAGGGGAATCGCCTACCGTCGAGATAGAGCGCGTGATCGTTTCCATTGATGGCAGGCGCATCGTCTTCGAGCACCACGCGATGCGAGCGGCCGTCGATGATGATCGAAAGTACTCCGGGGCGCAGCATCCGGGCTTCAATTTCGAGCGGCTGCCCGTCGAGAGTGACGTGGTATTGCCCTGAAGACGTGGCGGGCGCCAGTTCTACGATTCGCAGGCGTCCCTCAATCTCGACTTCGAGCTTCATTAGCGCAGGCCTTCCCGGCGCGCTGCGGATTTCCAGGCACTGCCCACGGTCTGGCTGGCTGGAGCGGGAATGCTGCGAGCGTTTTCAAAGAATGCGGCGGCAACTGCGGCGACGGTTTCATCTCCGGCAGCGGCCGCGGATGGCGATTGCGCGAGGAGGCGGTCGAGAAATCCGGTGTCGATGGGGGCGGTTCGGAAGTCTTCGTCGCTGAGAATGCGGCGGAAGAGGCCGAGGTTAGTGCGAATCCCGCCGATGACATATTCGTCGAGCGCACGCAGCAGGCGCGCAATAGCCAGCTCGCGGGTAGGCGCGTAAGCAATGAGCTTCGAGAGCATGGGGTCGTACTCCATGGGGACGACCCAGCCCTCGTAGATACCGCAGTCTTCGCGTATGCCGGGGCCTCCGGGCTGGAGCAGGCGGGTGATGCGGCCGGGCGAAGGAAAAGAGCCGTTGTCCGGGTCCTCGGCATAGACGCGGCACTCGATGGCGTGGCCACGGAGGTGGATATCGTCCTGCATCAGAGGCAGAGGCTCGCCCTGAGCGATGCGAATCTGGAGGTGCACGAGATCGAGGCCAGTGACCAGTTCGGTGACCGGGTGTTCGACCTGGAGCCGCGTATTCATCTCAAGGAAATAGAAGTTTTGCTCATCGTCCAGGAGAAATTCGACGGTTCCGGCGTTCGTGTAGCCCTGGGACTGCGCCAGGCGAACCGCGGCTTCTCCCATGCGCCGGCGAAGCGCAGGGTCGACGACGGCGGAGGGCGCTTCCTCGATGACTTTCTGGTGCCGCCGCTGAACGGAGCACTCGCGCTCGCCAAGATAGAGGCAGTTGCCGTGTTCGTCGGCGAGGATTTGAATCTCAATATGCCGGGGGCGCTCGATCAGCTTCTCCAGGTAAACTTCATCGGACCCAAAAGCGCGGAGCGCCTCGCTCTGCGCAGCTTCGAAGGCCGCCTGCAGGTCTTCGAGGCGGGTGATAGCCCGCATGCCCTTGCCTCCGCCGCCGGCCGCAGCCTTAAGCATGACAGGGTAGCGGATCTCGTCAGCGACGGCGTAGGCTTCGGCCAGAGAGGCCAGGGCGCAGGTCGATCCCGGAATGCGCGGCATTCCGACGGCATCGGCTGCCCGCCGGGCGCTGGTTTTCGATCCCAGGGCGCGCATGGCGGAGGCACGCGGCCCTATAAATTTCACGCCCGCCTGCTCGCAGGCCTCGGCAAAATCGGCGTCCTCGGAGAGAAAGCCGTAGCCGGGATGGATGGCGTCTGCCCCGGTGCGGCTGGCGATGTCGAGGATGAGATCGCCGCGCAGGTACGATTCAGAGGCGGGTGGCGGACCGAGCCAATGTGCCTCGTCGGATTCGAGAACATGCAGCGCGGCCCGATCGGCGTCGGAATAGACGGCCACCGTCGCGATGCCGAGCTCCCGGCAGGCGCGATGAATGCGCAGCGCGATTTCGCCGCGATTGGCGATGAGAATCTTTTTAAAGGCCGGCGATGGGAGGTTGGGTCGCAACAAGTCATTCTATTAGGTAAAAAGCCCCCGGCGCGCCGGAGGCTTTTACGAGAGAAGGCAATGACTTCTACATAACCACGCCATTTGCCTTTTCGTTTTTCTTTTCTTCGTTTGCCTTGCGCGTGTTCATGGCCTTCTCGCGCCACTCATCCACCTGCGCCATGTCGTCCTTGCGGGCTGCTTCATTGCCGCAGTCAAGGTCGGCCTTGCGGCGATACATGAGCTGGAGGTAGGACATGGCGTCGTCATACGAGGGACGGATTTCGACGGCTTTATGAAGATAATCGAGGCCTTCGTTCACGAGCGGCGTATTCTTCTCGATCAGCTCCTGACAAGTCTTCTTGGGCATCTTGACGTTTCCCGCACCGTCGTCCTGCATGCCGACGTCCTTGAGCGCCTGGACGGCATTGCGATAGGCCAGACGCCAGTCGATGCTGCCGATGGTGTATGCGGCCTCGGCATCCTGCGGATCGACGGCGAGGACCTTCATCTGCCACTGCTTGGCGTCGTCATACTTGTCGATATTGAAGTAGAGACTGGCCATGTTCTTGAGGCTGTTGATGTCCTTCGGATCCTTCGCAAGCACGGCCTGAAAACCCTGCATGGCCAGATCGGCGTTTTTTAGATTTTCAGGGGTGGTCAGATCAGGGACAACCTGCTGGGCATATGCGGTAGCCAGATACAGATGGGCCATGGGAAGCGAGGGGTCGAAGTTCACCGCCTGCTGGAAATGGTTAATAGCTTCCTCGTACTTCGCGCTCTTATAGGCCTGGACGCCCTTATTCAACTGATCGCGGGCCTTGAGGCGCTGGCATCCGGCCATCAGGACAATCAACGAGAGGGTTGCGGCGGCCATCACCGGAAAACGTACAATGCGATTCATTCTGTGTCTCGTCTCCTTCGATTACCAGTAGGCTCCTGGCAACTGGGATGCTTCAAAGTGGCACATAGTCAAAAATCCTTGCGCTGTGATTGTACTTCGTTTACGCAATTAGGCAAGGGGGTTCAAACGAAATTCTGGAGGTTGAGCAGGCTCCACGACCCTGAATGGACACAGACGAGTCCAGCAGAAGATGGAAAAAGCGGGTCTTATTGACCCGCTTCAATCTTGGGAGTGATCAATCCAATGTGATCGACGCCTACCGCGTGACCAATGTCGATGATTTCAGCCACGCTGGAGAAGTTGAGGTTTGGATCGCCCTTGACGAACATGACCTTCTCAGCGCGGGGGGCAAAGATTTCATCGAGACGGGTGCGCAGCTGGTTCTTGGCGACGTCGTCCTGATTAATCTTGTAGCTGGGAATTCCATTTGCAGAGCCGATTATCTGCACCACAATGGTGCGGTCGTTGGGCTGCTCCTGGTTGGGGTTCTTGGGCGGCTGGGGCACCAGCGCGTCCAACCCCTTAGGGGTGATGGGCACGATGACCATGAAGATGATCAACAGCACCAGAAGTACGTCGATCAGAGGAGTTACATTGATGTCCGAGTTCAGGCCGCCCGGTCCGCCACTTGCCATTCCCATATGTCAGTTCCTCGTTTCTCTGACCTTCGGCCAGAGGTCAAATCCTTGCTGTTACTGGCCACCGGTTGGAGGCTTGGTGTTGGGCTGCCGGTTCTCGGTCAACAGGCCGACTTCGTCCACGCCGGTAGTCCGCACCGCATCGATTGCATCCATCACGGTGCCGTAGTGGGCGCGCGAGTCGGAACGGAAGAAGACCATCTTGTTGGTCTTGTCCTTGAGCAGGTCGCTTACCTTGGACCCCAAATCGGCAATGCTGGTCTGATCCTGCCCGAGGAAAACCTTGCCGTCGCGCGTGATGGCGATGGTGATGGCGTCTTCCTTGCTCGCATCTTCCATGGCGACCGCGTTTTCGGTCTGCGCGAGGGTCACGTTCACCTTGTTTTCGAGCATGGGCGTGATGACCATGAAGATGATCAGCAGCACCAGCATGACGTCCACCATGGGTGTGACGTTGATATTGGAGTTTACTTTCTTGCCTTCGTCTCTTTTTACGATTGCCATTCTTGACTCCGTCGATCGGCTTCCTTCAACTGCATGGCGAAGATTCTGCACCGGGAGCGAAGCCGGGCCGAGCCCGCCCCTCTCCCGATGCGTGATTCTCGCTGTCCTCCCCTACGGCCGGGGACAAAGCAATCAGCGGCGATTACTCTGCTTGATGAAGTAGTCGATCAGTTCGCTCGAGGAATTGTCCATCTCGACGTCGAAGGCTTCAACCTTGTTGGTGAAATAGTTGAACGTCATGACGGCGGGGATAGCCACCAACAGGCCGAAAGCAGTCGTGACCAGCGCCTCTGAGATACCGCTGGCGACGGCGCCGATACCTGGCGTCTTCTGCGTGGCGATTTCCTGGAAGGCCTTCAAGATACCGGCGACGGTTCCGAAGAGTCCGACAAATGGAGCCGTAGAGCCGATAGTAGCCAGGCCGCCGAGGCCGCGCTTGAGCTTGGCATGCACAATGGCTTCAGAGCGCTCGAGAGCGCGCTTGGAGGATTCAATCTGCTCAGCAGTGATGGCACCCCCGCTGCCGTAGTTGCGGAACTCCTGCAGACCGGCGGTGACCACTTCGGCCAGGTGCGACTTCTTGTTGCGGTCGGCAACCTTAATGGCCTCATCCAGCTTGCCTTCCTTGAGGGCGCCGGCGACGCGTGGAGCGAATTCGCGCGACTGCTTGCGGGCTGCGTTGAAATACAGATAACGGTCGATGATGACAGCCAGCGACCAGATCGACATGATGAAGAGCACAGCCACCACGCCACGTGCCAGCCAGCCCATGTTGTTCCAAAGATCCATCGGGGCGAATCCGACCGACTGATCTTGAAACAGGCCCAAGGCTGCTGGGTGGAAAACAAGTTGATTGAGATGAGCGAGAATCACTGAATCTTTCCTCCTGAGGAGTAATTTCCTGGGAATTTGTAAGACATTAGCGGCTGCAGGCTGCTTGCCCGGGGCTGCCGGGAAGGCTTAACCCGGCATCAACCACCGAGGGTAAAGATCACGTTGACCTGAGTCTCAACCTCAACCGGCTCGCCGTTGAGCAGGTAGGGTCTGTAACGCCAGGTTTTGACGGCTTCCATTGCAGATTGCTGCAGCATCGGCGGGCCGCTGAGGACACGGAGATTTTCGATGGTGCCCGACTTGGAAATGGTTGCCTGAAGGACAACCGTTCCCTGGATACGAGCGGCTTTGGCGATGGCCGGATATTGCGGGGTCATTCCGCCAAGCTTGTTGCCGGCGATCACGCCGGCAGAAACGTTGATCTTTTTCGGGGCTGCTGCTTTCACAACAGGCGCGGGGCCTGTGCCGATACCGCCCAGAATGCCCCCCATGACACCGCCGGCGCTTCCGCCAGAGCCGTCCATGCCTGCGACGCCTGCCATCGCTGGCGGCGGAGCGCTATCATCTTTCACTTGTTTGATTTCTTTCGGAATCTTGGTCGGAGCGACAAGCTGGTTATTCATCATCTCCGAAACCACCTTCTGAATGTGAACCGGAGCAGGCGGCGGAGGGGGTGGCGGCGGTGGCGGCGGTGGCGGAGCGACCAGCAGCGTGCTCATGGCGGCCTTGGGCAGGGCTTCGGGATAGATCAGCGGAATCAAAACCAAGGCCGCGATGATCGAACCATTGAGCAGTACTCCCACGAAGGTGAAATATTTGCTCTTCGTCTTGATCTGTCCGCCGGACTCCATTAGAGCATCTTCAAACATGGCCAACCTCGGAAGTGAGAAACGTTGTTACCACCTTTAGACACCGGAACGGTACTACTTTGTTCCCGGTTTAGTCCACTTAATCCCATTTTGGCGATCAGCCAGCCCAACGGTGGAAAAAAAGTGAGTGCTTCGTTCTATCACAAACTCCACAGGTCAGGAAATATCTTCGTAACAGGCGCTATGCTCTTGCCCGCTTTGCCGCCGGTAAAACCGCCGCTTTCCCGCGCTTCGCCCGCCAGTCCTGGTAAGCCACGAGCATAGGCGCCGCCACGGCGATTGACGAGTACGTGCCGATGAGAATGCCGATGACCAGAGCGAAGGAGAAATTGCGCAGCACTTCTCCGCCGAAGATATAGAGCGAGAGCACGGTGAGGAAGGTGAGGCCCGACGTAAGAACGGTCCGGCTCAGAGTCTGGTTGATGCTGCGGTTGACCACATTGGCCAGGGGCTCGCGACGCGTAAGGCGCAGGTTCTCGCGGATACGATCGAAGACAACGATAGTGTCGTTCATCGAGTAGCCGATCAGCGTGAGAATGGCGGCGATGACGGTCAGCGAGATTTCCTTATTGAACAGCGAGAAGGCGCCGACGGTGATGAGCGTGTCATGGAAAACCGCGACAACGGCAGCCACCCCGTAGATCAGCTCGAATCGGAACCACAGGTAAACCAGCATGCCGGCCAGCGAGTAGAGAGTGGCGAACAACGCCTGCTTGCGTAGTTGCGCGCCCACCTGGGGACCGACGATTTCCACGTTACGAACTGCAAAACCCGAGAGATTGGCACCCTGCTTTAGTTCGTTCACCACGGCCGGGGTAGCTATGCCGGAAAGGCTGTCGATGGAATCGAAGAGGCCGCTGTGCTGATTGTCGCGATAGTCGAGAATGGCGTTCGCCTGCTGCGTGTAGTGCTGGGTGGCCGCGTCGCTGGCACCCAGATGCTCCGGATCCTTTTCTGCGAGCCATCCGGCGAGCGATCCGCGTCCGGTATTATCGAGGTCCAGCTTCCCCTGGTTGGCCGCGCCACCGGCGGAGTAGTTGGTGGTCAGCGCGTTCACGATGGCGGCGCGACCCTGGTCGAGAGCGGCCTCGCTGGTCTGGCTTTGCGCCAGGGTAATGAGGACCTCGTGATTTGGCGCAACGCCGTAGGTCGTGATGCGAGCGTCTCTCAATCCTGCCCTGTCGGCGGCAGAGCGAATCCGGTCGATGTCGGGCTGCTGGTCAAACTTCACGCGCACCACGGTGCCGCCGCGAAAATCCACGTCCAGCGGCAAATGATGCCAGAACAACATCGACAGCACGCCGGACACGCTGAAAATGAGCGAAAACCCGAGGAAATACCACTTCTTCCCGAGCCAATCGATATTTACTTGCCGAAACAGTTCCACGAAATTCGCCTGCTCCTAAATTTCTTTCCTGCGCCCTGCTAAATCGAGAGCGCTTCTCCGCGTTCCTTGCGGTTGACGTTCGCGTCGAAGATGACGCGCGAAACAAAGACCGCCGTGAACAGGTTAGCCAAAAGTCCGAAGGTCAATGTCACGGCGAATCCGCGCACCGGGCCGGTACCGAAGATGAAGAGAATCGCCGCTGAAACAATGGTGGTCACGTGCGTATCGATAATGGTCGTCCAGGCGTGCGCGAAGCCCTGATCGACGGCGACTGCGGGAGATTTGCCCGCACGCAGCTCCTCGCGAATGCGCTCGAAGATGAGCACGTTGGAGTCGACGCCCATGCCGATGGTGAGGATGACGCCCGCAATCCCAGGAAGAGTCAGCGTCGACCCGGTATACCCCATAAAGCCGAGCAAAATGACCAGGTTGAGAAAGAGCGCCAGGTCGGCATTGATGCCCGCTCCGCGATAGTAGATGAGCATGAAGGCCATGACGGCCAGCATGCCTACGATCGAGGCCATCACGCCTTGATGGATGGAATCGGCGCCGAGCGATGGTCCTACCGTGCTCTCCTGGAGGTAGTGGAGCGATGCAGGAAGAGAACCGGTGTTGAGCAGCATGGAGAGATCATTCGCCTGCTGCTCGGTCATGCCTCCGCCAATGTTTCCCTGATCGCGAATCTGGTCTTTGATGACGGCAACTTCACGAATCTTGTTGTCGAGCACCACGGCAAGATTCTTGCCCACGTTCGCGCCGGTAAACTCGGCAAAATGGTCTCCCGCTGCCGTGGTCAGATAAAAATCGACTTCGGGCTCGCTGGTGTTCGAATTCCGGCCGGTGCGAGCGCTGCGCAGATCCGTACCGCCGACTTCCGCCGACCGCTTGATCTGGTAATACTGAACGCCGCCCGTGCGCGAAACGCCGGGCGCAGTGGGAACGATGATCGAGTCGATCGGCACGCTGCCGCCTAGTTGCTGCAGCGCGTCCTGTTCGCTCGTATAAGGGCCTCCGAGCACAGCGTGAATTTCAAGGCGCGCCGTGGATTGGATCACATCTTTCACGCGCCCGAGATCGTCAACTCCGGGCAACTCCACCAGGATCTGATTGCTGCCGAGGTTGTACTCCTGGATGACTGGTTCGGTGGTGCCAAGCTCGTTCACGCGCTGCGTGATGACGACAATCGACTGATCGACGGCGCGTTTCTTGATCTCCGCGACCGCCGTCGGCTTCATGGTGAGCGTCCAGGTATTGTTCGCGCCCGATGTGATGTCGTACTGCGTTCCGTACTTCGAGTTGAGTACGCTGCGGACGTCTCCGCCGCGATCGGCGGGCGCGCCGTTGATAACAATCGCGTCGGGCCGGGTGAGATCGGGTCCCACCGAACCCACGGTAATACCGTTCTGCTGGAGATCCTGCTTGATGTGCGCGGCGTCGCTGTCGCGCGCGATGCCGACGGCCTCGTCAACCATCACCTGCAGAATGAGGTGCGTACCTCCCTGGAGATCGAGACCGAGGTGGATGCGATTGAGAATCGAAGCCTTGAGCTTGGACGGGGACAGGCCGCCGGGGATTCCGATGATCCCAAGGACAAAGAAGATCAGGACGGCGAAGATCGCAATGGTTTTGGTAGTGAGATTCTTACTCATGGGGTTCGTATTGGATGGGAACTACTTTGCTTCCTCGTCGGTGGTGACCGATGCAATCGCGCTTTTGACCACTTCGATCCTAATGTTGTCGGGGGGAATCCGCAGCTGGATGGCGTCGTCCTTGATGGAGAAAATGGTGCCGCGAATGCCGCCGGTGGTGGTGACCTTGTCGCCCGACTTCAGGCTGCTGAGCATCTGCTGCCATTGCTGCTGCTTCTTCTGGTTGGGGCGAATCAGCAGGAGATAGAAGACTCCAATGATGAGGACAAACGGGAGAAACGAGAGCAGGCCAGGAGGAATCGCGGCAGCCAAAAAAATCGTTAACGTCAACACACAATCCTCTTTCGGCGGAGCACGAAGAACGCTGCCCAGCACCACTTGCATCAATAGATTTCAGGAAAGGCCCCGGGCTAAGAGGAAATTCTTTGCCGATAGGGCTTCGAACAGCGCCTGCTGCTTCCTTCTACTTCGGTAAAACGCGGGCTGGCGGCCGGGCTTCCATGTGCGCCGCCGGTCTCGCCGGGTGCGCACACGTTACCGCATACCCGAAGAGGCCCTAGTACCATAGCATCGCGTACCGGATTGAGCGGTGTCAAGGCGTTGGGGCTTCGGACATGCCGGAGCGCATCAGCGGTCTGGCGCAGCCGATTCAATTTTCTGCCGCACCCTGCTCATCGTGTCCAGATAAAACGCCAGATTGTGCAGCGTGTTCAGGACCGCTGACAGCGGTTCCTGCGCGGCCATCAGGTGGCGGAGGTACGCCCGGCTGTAACGGCGGCAGACCAGGCACCCGCAGTTGGGATCGGGAGGGCCCTGATCCTCGGCATATTGGCGGTTCTTGATGTTGAGGCGGCCCTCGGATGTGAAGAGCAGGCCGTGGCGGGCGGCTCGGGTGGGCAGCACGCAGTCCATCATGTCGACACCCATCGCGGCGTATTCGGCGATCTCGTCGGGATAGCCGACTCCCATGACGTAGCGGGGTTTATCGGCGGGGAGCAGAGGCAGCGTCTCGGCGATGACCTCGCGAGTGAGCGCGCGCGGCTCGCCGACGCTCAGGCCACCGATGGCGTACCCGGGAAAATTGAGCTCGACGAGGCGCTCGGCGGATTCGCGGCGGAGATCCTTGTACATGCCACCCTGCACGATGCCGAAGAGGCTGGGCGTCCGGCCTTCTAAGGCTTCGGGCCAGGGGCGCTCGTGCTTGTGCCGCTCGAAGTGCTGCTTGCTTCGCGCTGCCCAGCGCAGCGTCAGGTCTAACGAACGGCGGGCGCGTGCGTAGTCGGCGGGATACTCGGTGCACTCGTCGAAGGCCATGGCGATATCGGAGCCGAGGGCGATCTGCACGTCCATGGAGTGCTCAGGCGAGAAGAAGTGCGTCGAGCCGTCGAGGTGGGAGCGAAATTCGACGCCGTCCTCGGAGACCTTGCGCAGCTCGTTCAGGCTGAAGACCTGGAACCCACCCGAGTCGGTGAGGATGGCGCGGGGCCAGCTCATGAATCGGTGCAGGCCGCCCATGCGCCGGATGAGGTCATGACCGGGACGCAGGTACAAGTGATAGGTGTTGCCAAGGATAATGCGGGTGTCGAGCTCCTCTAATAGATGCTGCGGCACGGCCTTGACCGAGCCGGCGGTTCCGACCGGCATGAAGACCGGGGTTTCGATGGCGGCGTGCGGCAGCGTCATGGTGGCACGGCGCGCGGTTCCGTGGGTCTGGAGGATCTTGAAGTCGAGGGACACTCAGGTGATTGTAAGCGGCGGGATTTTGCCCCGAAAATCCTCAGAGTGGTTCTGGCGGCGACTGTAGACTGTCAGAAATCCACGAGGACTTTGTCGCAGATGTCCCAAGTTCATGTTGGTGCGCATCCCGGACGCATTGAAGTCATCACCGGCCCCATGTTTTCCGGCAAGTCGGAGGAGCTGATCCGGCGATTGAAGCGGGCGCAGATTGCCAAGCTGCGGGTGATCTGCTTCAAGCCCGATCTCGATGCGCGGTATCATCGGACGGCCATCGCTTCCCACAGCTCGCAAACGCTGGAAGCGATCACAGTGGCGAATGTCGAGGCGTTGAAGGCGGAGCTTTTTCCGGTGATCGACCAGATCGAGGTCATCGGCGTGGACGAGACGCAGTTTTTTGATGCCTCTCTGCTGCCGCTTTCGCTGGAGCTGGTGCACCTGGGCAAGCGGGTGATTCTGGCCGGCCTCGATACGACGTTTGCAGGCGAGCCGTTTCCGCCGGTCCCGGACTTGATGGCGGTTTCCGATGAAGTGACGAAGCTGTCGGCGGTCTGCATGCAGTGCGGCGCTCCGGCGATCCATACACAGAGGCTGGGGTCGAACCAGTCACTGGTCCTGGTTGGCGCGGCCGGGCTGTATGAGGCTCGCTGCCGGAGGTGCTTCCGACCTTACGTGGATGAGCAGGGAGCCAAGCAACTGGAGCTACCCACGGGAGCGGACCAGGTACCCCCCTCCCCCTAACCCCCTATACTCTCGGATTTTTTTGCAATTCATTGATCTTATTCAGGTTAAGGATCGACCTCCCAGGGAAATTATTGATTCTAAATCAGTATCAGATAAATCATTCGTTCTAGATGGGTTATTAGGCATCCTTGATTCGTCAGGGACTTATCGGCTCGTCATTGATTCTAAATAGGTTACGGCTTGCATATTGCTTTCAAGGGAAGAGATTTCCCCTCTACTTCTATTTTAGGGGATTAAGCGAAATTCCCGGCCAGATCTCTTTGGGGTGGTTCGCTTTTAGAATGTTTGGTTTAGAGAAGAGATTGACCCCGGTGGGTGTTGACAGAGGCTGAGCCAGGGGACGATAGGACACTCGCGGCCCTGGCAGGGTTCCTCCTTAGCTGACGATGATGGACGAGATGCGGTTATTCCAGGTGTGCCCGTGGCGGAAGGGAACGTTGCGCAGGTCGGGGACACTTCGGCCGATCACGGTGGTTCCATTTGCGTAGTTGCGATCGTGGTTACAGCCCGGTTCCGCTTCGCATGGTGGTGTTAGCTGTGGCAGCCGAAGGCGTCTAGATTTTCATGGCTGCGCCCAAGGTCCGGGGCTCTGTTCGTTTGGCCATGCAAACAAGCGAACCGGGACGGGATCTGCGAGAACCATTTCAGCAGCGGAGTATGAATTGTTCGCTAACCAAAGCTGGATCTCTTCTCGCGCCCGCGTTGTATGAATTTCCGCTATGATCAGCGGGCGTTTGGTTGCGAAGAGCTTCGCGCCTCCGCGAAGCACCTCCGACTCGCCCCCTTCGACATCGATCTTGATCAGGTCCGGCGCACGAGTAGCTGAGGCTACAAATTCGTCGAGAGACACAACCGGCACGTGGATCAGATCGCCGGTCCCCAATATGGGACGGCTCTCCCCGGTTTCCACCCCGCCCTGCGAGCGCATGGTCTTCCCACATCGAAATGGAACTGTCTTGTCTCTGCCGGAGGACCATACCGCCGCGTGAACTACCTGCAGAGTGTCCTGCAACTGGTTGGCGATGGCGTGTTCGCGCAGTCGTTCTACATTCACGGGATCTCCGTCGAAGGCCACGACGCTACCGGCGGGACCGACAAGTCTTGCGGCACCGAGGGCAACGGTTCCGATATAGGAGCCAACGTCATATACCACCCAGCCCGGTTGAACGGCGGATGAAATCGCACTCTGCACCTCCGGCTCATGTTCCCCGAGCCACATACCTGCTTCTTCGGGAAACCTGAGACGCATGCAGAGTTGAGCCGACAGGCCGCCTTTCACCCGGACCCAAACAGGCCCTTTTGGCAAAAGGGACGTTCTAATCCAGACTTTGCATCTCTCGATGGGCTTTCTTGTCGAGGGCCACCGTAGCATGATGCGCTCAAGAACAGCTTTGGGCGCAAAGTACAAACGGTAGAGAAGAGTGGAGGGTCGCTTCATCTTGGAGACGGCCTATTCAGGGGCCGATATCTTTCACATCGGCCCCATATCTCCGGCCGCTTACAGCGCCGTCGTGACCGCCTTCACTTCGGTGTAGCTGTTGAAGACGTCGCCGCCCATTTCGCGGCCCCATCCCGATTGCTTGTATCCGCCGAAGGGCAGCGCGGCGTCGAAGACGTTGTGGCAATTGATCCAGACGGTTCCGGACTTGAGCCGTTTGGCCATTTTGTTGGCGATGGAGAGATTGCTGGTCCAGACGCTCGCCGCCAAGCCGTAAATCGTGTCGTTGGCTTCGCGAGCGATGCGGTCGATGTCGTCGTCATTGAACGGCATGGCGCAGACGACCGGCCCAAAGATCTCCTCGCGGATCACCTTCATCTCCGGCTTGGTATGCGTGAGCACGGTGGGATGAACGAAGTATCCCTTCTCGGCTGCGGGGCGTCCGCCGGCGGTGGCCTTCGCGCCTTCGTTCAGGCCGGAGTCAATGAAACCAGAGACGCGCTGATACTGCTCCTCGGAGACGAGCGGGCCCATCTGCGTTTCGGGATCGAGGCCGGAGCCGACGCGGATCTTGGACGCGATGTCAGAGACGCCTTCGACCACTCGGTCGTAGACGTCCTTGTGCGCGAGCAAGCGGGAGCCGGCGCAGCAGCACTGTCCGTGATTGAAGAAGATGGCCGAGGCGGTTCCGGCAATGGCCTTGTCGAGATCGGCGTCGGGGAAGACGATCGCTGGGGACTTGCCGCCCAACTCGAGCGTGACCTTCTTGAGATTGCCGCGGGCCGCGCCGACGATGAGCTTGCCGACTTCGGTCGAGCCGGTGAAGGCGATCTTGTCGACCAGATCGTGAGCCGCGAGCGGGGCTCCGGCGCCTTCACCGTATCCGGTGAGCACATTGACGACGCCCTCCGGGAAGCCAGCTTCCTGAATGAGCTCGGCCAGGCGCAAACCCGATAACGGCGTCTGCTCGGCGAGCTTGAGAACGACGGTGTTTCCTGCCGCCAGCGCTGGACCGAGCTTCCAGGCGGCCATCAGTAGCGGGAAGTTCCACGGGATAATCTGGCCGACGACGCCGATGGGCTCGCGCAGCGTGTAGGTAAGGTATTCGCCGGGGAAGGAGATGGGAAAGGTCTGGCCCATAATCTTGGTAGCCCATCCGCCCATGTAACGGAAGAGATCGACGGCCAGCGGCACATCTGCGGCGCGGGCCACGGCGAGCGGCTTACCATTGTCCATGGATTCGAGTTCGGCGAATTCTTCGAGATGCGATTCAAGCAGGTCGGCTAGCTTCCACAGCAGCCGGCCGCGCTGCGAAGCGGTGATCTTTCTCTGCCAGGGGCCTTCGTCGAAGGCGCGGCGGGCGGCGCGGGCAGCGCGGTCTACATCGACGGCTTCCGCTTCAGGGACGTGAGCCATTACCTCTCCGGTAGCCGGGTTGTAGACAGGCAGTGTCTTTCCCGAGGCGGCTTTGACGAACTTGCCGTCGATGAGCATGCGGTGCTCGGAGGAAATGAAGTTGGAGGTGTTCTTATCGAGGCGGGGATCAAGAGCGATGGTGGCCATTAGAGACTCCTTGGCGGGGATAATTTTAGGCGGAGATAAAGTTACTCCTCTCGATGCTGGAGTGGCAAAAGACAGGGATAGCTGCTTTGCGATCGGGAATCTAATCTCCCCAGGTCAGATGCAGGCCGACGCGGGCGATGCGCGGGGTTCCGAGGGTGAGGACGGGGGTTCTGCCGACCTGGATGGCGCGGTCGAAGAGGTTTTCGCCCGAGGCGTAAACCTGCAGATGGCGTCCGATGTCGCGCGAGCCGTAGACGTCCAGGCGGAAATAGCTTACGAGCAGGTACTGGTTGGCGTCGTCATCGTACTGGCGGCCGCTGTTGCGGGCCTGCAGGCTGAGCACGCCAAAGCGCGGGTCACTGAGGCGGAGCTGCGCCGTGGCGATGTTGCGCGCTACCTGGGGAATCCACTTGCCGACGAGATAAGGCTCCTGCGCATATTTTGTAACCGTGGCGTTGGCATATTGGTATCCACCGACGAGGCTGATCCAGCGGGCCGGTTGCGTGGCGTAGTCGAGAGAGATGCCGCGGCTCTCGATCTGGCCAAGATTCTCACGCTTGAGGAGCGTAGATGTGGGAGTAGTGACGAGAGTCAGAGCGGTGATGGGGTGGTTGACCTGCGTCCAGAAATAGCTGGCGCGGAAGGTTGAGCCAACGCGGGGCAGGTCGGTTTGGAAGCCGGTCTCCCAACCGGTGGCGCGTTCGGAGACCAGGTTGGCGTTGGGAAGCGTGGTCTGCTGGCCTACCTGGCCGGTCCGGTAGAGCTCGTTCTGGGTGGGCGCACGATAGGCGCGAAAAGCGGAGCCATTGAGGGCAAACGCGGAGTTGATACGCCGCGTAACGCCGATGCGAGGATCAAAGGGGGTTTCATTGAACGACGGCAGGACGGCGCTGGTGGTTTTGGTGTATTGCACTGCGTTGAAGTTCGAAAAATGATCGACGCGTGCCGAGGCGTTGAGCGTCCACTTGGATGGAGTGTAGAGGACCTCGCCGTAAACGCCGGTTTGACGTTGCCGGGCCGTGGTATTGAGGATTCCGCCTGCGGCGGTCAGGAGGGTTTCGTCGTCGGAGGCGCGGACGTCGTGAGTGTCGGCTCCGGCGAGGACCAGCAAGTGGGAGCCGAAGGAATGATACCAGCGGGCCGCAGCGCCGAGTTCGGTCGCGGGATCATAACCGTAGCGGGTAGGCGTTTCCGAAGCGCGGTCGGTGGCGATGATGGAGAAGGTCTGGCGGTAATGCTCTTCGACGCCCCAGAAGCGGAAGACGAAGGAGGAGACGTCGGCGCCGGCAATGTATCTCCACAGACGGGTGCTGTTGACCTGGAAAGGCGTGCCGTTGTGGCGATCTTCATTAAGCAAGCCGCCGCGCAGGAAGGCCAGGTCACTCTCGTGGAACTGGCGGTCGACTTCGGCGATGGCGTTCTGGGCGTGGACATTGGAGGGCTGATCGATGGGGCCGCGCACATCGGGCGCGACCAGGATGTATCCGTCGGTGGCCACGACGCCTCCGCTGCCGAGAGCCGACCATGGGCCGGACTTGAGGGTGCCGAGAATCGCGTTGTCGGTGGTGGCTTCGCCTCCGTAGCTGGTGTTGAGCTGCAGGCCGGCGGCCTGAGGCCGGACAGGAACGACAGTGATCACGCCGCCGATGGCGCTCGACCCATAGAGGTCGGAGGCTCCGCCGCGGACCACCTCGACGGAATGGATGGAAAGCGACGGCAGCTCTTCCCAGTGAATCCAGCCGCCATAAGGATCGTTCAGCGGCGTGTCGTCGAGGACGACGAGGGAGCGGCTAGCGGCGGTGGAGCCGAGTCCGCGCAGGGAGATGCCTTCACTGGTAGGGTTGGCCACAAGAGAACTCGACCGCCGAAAGAGCTCGAAGCCGGGAACCTGGCGCAATTTGCCGTCAAGGGCCGAGGAGGCCGACTCGCGGAGCTGCTGGGTGCTCAGGATGCGCGTGCTGGCCGGGCTGTCGGCGGTGGCCAGGGGCGATCGGTAGGCAGAAACGATCACTGATTCGAGCGGCTGCTCAAGAACAACAGTAAGCGGAGTACCGGCGGAAATCGGCACCGTGACGGTTACGTAATGGGCATTGCTGACCTTGATCTCCGAAGTCCCAACGGGTATTTCAAAAGAGCCGTCAGCGCCGGTCGTGGCCAAAATGCGTCCGGAGGCATCGAGCACGGTCGACTGCGGCAATGGGGTGCCGCGCGCGTCGACCACCTTTCCATGCAGGCCGACCGGCGTTGCCTGAGCGGTACCCAGCGCATTTTGGGCACGGCTAGGTGCGGGAAACAGAAGCGCCGCAAGCGCGGTCAGAAACAGGATTCGCTGGGAGCTGCGAGTCATGTGGCGTATGTCCATCCTAAATGCCGCGATAGGCGGGGCCCGCCGAAGGCAGGATCTGGATGGCATCCGCGTTGTTCGGGCCATCGATCGGCAGTTCGGCAAGCAGTTCGCGCATCCTCCTGCGCAGCACCGGGTGGAGCAGGTCGGGGGCGATTTCGGCAAGAGGAGCCAGAACAAAGCGGCGATGCGCCAGTTCGGGATGCGGCAGGGTGAGGCTGGGCGTCTCCAGGACAAGACCGTCCATCAGCAGCAGGTCGAGGTCGAGGGTGCGGGGGCCTTTGGGGACGCCGGTGGCGCGATCCCGGCCGAAGGAACGCTCAATTGCCAATAGGCATTTGAGCAGGCTTTCGGGGTCCTGGCCTGTGCGCAAGGCTATTGCGGCGTTGATGAACGCCGGCTGATTCTGGTAGCCGACGGGTGCAGTTCGATAGAGAGACGAACGGGCCGAGATGCCACCGATGGTCGCCAGCGATTCAATGGCGGCCAGCACGATTTCAGAGGGGGGCCCGGCAGGCGAGGAGAGATTGGAGCCGAGTCCGATGTAGGCGGTTTGCGACATGCGGTTCGTAATCAGAATAGACCGCAGGATGCCGCCAAATCCCACATTCGCATTAGGATCATAGGACGATGAGAGTGGCGCTATGAAGCTGGCACTGTTCGGCGGCAGTTTCGATCCTCCGCATCGCGGACACGTCTCCTTGGCACGGCTGGCGATGGATCGGCTGCTCCTGGACCGAGTGCTGGTCGCGCCGGTGGGCTCGCAGCCGCTTAAGCAGGAAGCGACGGCAGCCAGCTTCGAAGATCGGGTTGAGATGGTTCGGCTGGCATTTGCCGGCGAGCCGGGAATGGAGGTCTCCCGGATAGACGCGGCCCGGGCGGATGGGCGGCCCAATTACACCATCGATACACTCCTCGAATTGAAGCGCGGTTTGAGAGCTGAGGACACCCTGTTTTGCCTGATGGGCGCAGACTCGTTTCTGACCATCGGGAAGTGGCATCGCGCGGCGGAGTTGCTGGTGGCCTGCGATTTCATTGTCGGCGCCCGGCCGCACTTCGACCTGGGACGTGTGGCAGCGGAATTGCCGGAGAGCATCTCGCTCGGGTCGGTAGATGCGGATCTGCCCGGCTGCCAGGTGCTGGGCCTGCGCGGCAAAGACGGGAGATCGCAGCTTTACCTGTTTCCCGACCTGGCCATCGATATTTCGGCGACGGAGGTGCGGTCGGCGCTCAGGCGAAGCGCGGATCGCGACGCCACCGCGCATAGACTGCTCCAGCCGGCAGTGGTGAGGTATATCCAGCAGCACAAGCTTTACTAAAAGGAATAAGCAGCTAGCGCCGACAAGCAATTGCACGCTACCATGGATCGTTCCCGAGGAGAAGAAAAACTACCGAGATGTCATCGACCGAAACCCGCACGATGGTACTGGCTGCGGCCGCAGTCTGCGAAGAAAAGAAGGGCGAGGAAACCAAGGTACTCGAGCTGGACCCGGCGGACTCGGGCTTCACCGACTTCTTCCTGATCACCAGCGGGTCAAACGAGAAACAAACGCAGGCGATCGCCGACGGCATTGAACTCGAATTGAAGCGGAAGTTCGCCACTTATCCGAACTCGGTGGAAGGCCGCAAGGTGGCAGAGTGGATTCTGATGGACTACGTGGACTTTGTTGTCCACATCTTCCTCAAGGAGAAGCGCGCATACTACGATATAGAGCGATTAAGGAAGTCGGCCAGGCGCTTGGATGTGGCCGAGCTGAAAGCCGCGCTTACTGAGAAGACTCGCGCGGCAAGAAAGAAGTCTCCGGTTAAGGTGAGCGCCGAGGCGGTGAAAACGGCAGCGGCGAAAAAGACTGCGGCAAAGAAAGCTGTTCGTGCGAAAACAGCAGCGAAGAAAGCTGCAAGATCTCGGGCAAAGAAAGTAGCGAAAACGATAGCGAGGAATCCAACGGGTAGCTGAGTTCCCCAAGATGCGGATTTCCGCGTTCCCAAATGTGTGTTGCCGAAGGCTGCTCTGAAGGGAAAAAGCAACGGGCCGACTCGCGCCCGGGCTCTTAAAAAGCTCCGTAGAAGGGCGATTTGCCAAATCAAATGGCGTTTTGCAGTTGGCTTGTCTGGTTGTGTGTTACGGAGAACTCAAGGGCATGAACAAGACCCGCGCACAGGAAGGCCCAAACAGCAGCCTGGACGAGGCGGCAGGACTAGGACCTTGGCCTGCAGAGATGTGCAAGGCGATGATTGAGTCCTCGCCGTGGCCGATGTTTGTCCTCGATTGCGAATTGCGGTGCGTTGTCGAGGCAAATGGCGCGGCGATCGCAAAATACCAGATGAGCCGGGAGAATTTACGGGCTCGGGGGGTTGAGGAAGTACTGCCGGCCCATCGGCGCGCGGAACTGAACCGGCTGCTGGACGCGAGACTGGATGGTCCCGCCCTAGATACGGTCTCCGAACATATCCTCCCCGACCGGACGCTGCTTCCAGTAGAGGTTCGGTCCTTTCCGCTGCTGTGGAATGACCGCCCATCGCGATTTTTCATGGTTCGCGATCTGCTGCCAAGACCAGCGGCGGGGTGGGATACGAAACTGGCAGGAGAAATCGATCTCATCGGGCGAGTTTCGGGATCGGTTGCGCACGACTTCAATAATCTCCTCACGGTGATTCTGGCGGTAGCCGAGCAACTGCAGGAGGGCGAGGGCGATCCTGAACAGCAGATCGAACTGATTGCGAAGACCGTGCGCAGTGCGCAGGATCTGGCGCATCAACGCTTAAGCCTGGGCGGCAGCCAGGCAATGCGGCGCGAAAGGCTCGATTTGAATGCGGTCCTGAGTGAGCAGGCAGAAGTGCTCGGAGTCCTGCTCGGCAAGCAGATCGAATTGGAGATGGACTTCGATTCGGAATTATGGCCGGTCCTCGCTGACGCGGCGCAATGGCGTGAAGTCGTGCTGAATCTGGCCGTGAATGCGCGCGATGCCATGCCGGAGGGCGGCAAGCTCTATATCTCGACTCATCATGAGCTGGTGACGTCCGACAACCACGAGCTGGGATTGGCGCGCGGCCGCTACGCGCATCTGGTGGTGCGGGATACAGGTCATGGCATGACGGAAGACACTCGTTTGCACGCTTTCAAACCCTACTTTTCGACGAAATCAAGAAGCAGGAATAGCGGCCTGGGCCTGGCATCAGTGCATGCGGTGGTGCAGCAGAGCGGAGGCAGCATTCGCCTAAGGAGCGCGCCCGGCGAAGGTGCACGCTTCGATATTTTCATCCCCGCTCAGCCGGAAGAGGCGCAGGAGGTGCCGCAGGGTGGACTCGTACTTCTGGTGGAAGACGCGGACGAGCTGCGCAGGATGATCCAGGATTTCCTGACAGCGCGCGGGTATGAGGTGATTGCCTGCGGCAGTGCGGAGGTCGCGCTGAAATGGGCGCGAACGCTGGCGCGCAAGCTGGATCTGGTGATCTGCGACCTGATTTTGCCGGATCTGCCCGGAGATATGCTGATTGAACAGCTTCGCGAGCAGCGTCCTGAAACCAAAGTGATATTCATGTCGGGACAGCATGGGGCCGAAGATGCGATGCAGGCCGCCGGCGAGGCGTCGGATATAGCGTGCCTGGAGAAGCCCTTCAGCCTGCACCAGCTTGCGCAGACCATTGCAGAAACTTTGGGGAGCGCGGCAGACCCCGCGCGAGTTGACAGCATCCAAGGTACAGGTTAGGTTTTCTCTAGATGCGGATTCGCGTTCACTATCGTCATCATCACCATCATCATCACGTGACGAGCGTGTCGGCGGATCTGCGTGGCTTGAGTTAACAGCCTGACTAAGAGATCCTGAGAAAGAGCCCGCCGGCGAAAGCACTGGCGGGCTTTTACATTTGGCGCAATAACAAACGGGATAAGGGATGATGAGGGACATACCAATCGATTTCGCGAAGATGGACGGACTGGTTCCGGGTATTGTGCAGGATGCCCGGACGGCAGAAGTGCTGATGGTCGGGTTTCTGAATGACGAGAGCTATCGTAAAACGCTCGAAACTGGCTTTGTCACATTCTGGAGCCGCACCCGGCAGAAGCTGTGGATGAAAGGCGAGACCAGCGGTAACCGCCTGCGCGTGATCGATGCGGCTACCGACTGCGATCAGGACACACTGCTGTTTCGAGTGCAGGTGGAGGGCGATGGGCTGGTTTGCCATGAAGGCACGGTGAGCTGCTTCACGCGACCGATTCCTGTCGGTGCGACGGTCGAAGGAGAAGTACGCTGATGGCGAACAAGCTGCGGTTGGGAATTCCTAAGGGAAGCTTGCAGGATGCAACCATCTCGCTGTTCGAACGCGCGGGCTGGCGGATTTTTGCTAACGGGCGATCGTATTTTCCTTCGGTCGACGATGCCGAGATCGAGTGCATGCTGATTCGCGCGCAGGAGATGACCCGGTATGTCGATCACGGCGTTCTGGACGCGGGACTGACGGGCATCGACTGGGTGGTAGAAAGCGCACTGGATGTAAAGAGCGTGACCAGCCTGACGTACGCGAAGCAGAGCCGCACCAAAGTGCGCTGGGTGCTGGCCGTTCCCGAGGATTCCCCGTTTGAGCGGGCGGAGGATTTGAGCGGCAGGATTATTGCCACCGAGCTGGTGGAAGTGACGAAGAAGTATTTTGCCGCTAAGAACGTGCCGGTTAAGGTGGACTTCAGCTGGGGCGCGACCGAGGTGAAGCCTCCCATGCTGGCCGATGCGATTGTGGAGGTGACGGAGACGGGCAGCTCGCTGCGCGCCAACCGGCTGCGCATTATCGACACGGTGATGGAAAGCGAAACGCACCTGATTGCGAATCATGCGGCCTACGAGAACCCGTGGAAGAAGCAGAAAATCGATAGCCTGGCTTTGATGCTGAACGCGGCGATTTTCGCACAGGGACGCGTCGGCCTCATCCTCAATGTGGAGAAGGTGAATCTACCAGCCGTGCTGGCCGTCTTGCCAGCGCTCAATTCTCCTACCGTATCGGAGCTATCCGATCCGGCCTGGGTGGCGCTGAATACGATTCTCGAGGAAGGCGTCGTGCGCGAGGTGGTGCCCAAGCTCAAGGCGGCAAAAGCAACAGGGATTGTCGAGTATCCGCTAAACAAGGTGGTGCTGTAGATCATGAAGATGATCTCGACAATCCGACGCGGCGCGAAGGCGCGGATCGCCGAGCTGATTGCGCGGCGGAGTAATACCTACGAGCGCGCCATGCCCGCAGCGCGGCGCATCGTTGAGGGTGTGCGCGAGGGAGGCGATGTGGCCCTTCGCCGCTATGCTGCTCAGCTTGATCATCTTTCGCCACAGATACCGTTACATATTACAAGACATGAGTTGACAACAGCATGGGAGGCAACTCCCCCTCCACTTCAGCGTGCTTTGCAGGTGGCGGCGAGGAACATCCGAGCATTTGCCGAACGGCAACGTCCGCGGGATTGGGACTTCGCCCCGGTGCGCGGGGTGACGGTGGGGCAACGGATTTGTCCTATTTGTGCTGTTGGCTGTTACGTACCCAGCGGCCGCTATCCGCTGCCCTCTACGCTGCTGATGACGGTGATTCCGGCGCAGGTGGCGGGAGTGGAACGGATAGTCGTGGCGTCTCCCAGGCCAGCGAAGGAGACTCTGGCTGCAGCGGCGATGCTGGGCGTGACGGAGTTCTACCGCATCGGCGGAGCGCAGGCGATCGCGGCGCTGGCCTACGGAACACAAAGCATTTCATGTGTAGACAAGATCGTCGGACCGGGCAATGCGTATGTGACAGCGGCGAAGAAGCTGGTGGCCTTCGATTGCGCGATCGACATGCTCGCCGGACCGACAGAGATTGTGGTGACCAGCGAGAAGGGCAATGCGGACTGGATTGCCGCTGATCTCATCGCACAGGCCGAACACGATCCGGACGCGCTGGCGATCTTCGTGACGAGTACGGCTTCCCTGGCACAGGCCGTGGTTGCTGAGGTGAAAACACAGATGCAATCGAACCCGACCGCTGCGGAGGCGATCTCACGCAGCGGGATGGTCATCGTGGCGGCGACCGTGGAAGAAGCGCATGAGATTACAAATCGGTTCGCGCCTGAGCATCTGACCGTCGATAGCGAGGCCGACCTGGCCTGGGTAAAGAATGCAGGGTCCGTGTTTGTCGGACCCTATTCTGCGCAGTCGCTGGGAGACTACGTTTCCGGACCGAATCACACGCTGCCGACGGGCGGCCTGGCGCGGGTACGCGGCGGGTTGAGCGTGATGGACTTCGTAAAGGTAATCACCGTGCAAGAATACAAACCCGAAGGCCTGCGGCAGTTAGGCCCGGCAGCGATAGCACTGGCCGAAGCCGAGGGATTGCACGGACATGCGACGGCGATTCGCTTGAGGGGCATCCATGAATAGCGTCAGAACGCAGGGCCCGCAGCCGCGCGAACTGATTCGGCGAATGAGGGAGTATCACCCCCCCTTGGGCGATCGCAGCGGGTTGCGGCTGGACTTCAACGAGAATACTTTGGCCTGTTCGCCTCGTGTGCTGGAGGTCCTGGGGCAGATCTCGCGTGCCGAGTTGACAATGTATCCCGAGCGCGAGCCGGCCGAGCGCTTGATCGCGGATCATCTGAAGCTGAAGCCCGCGCAGGTGTTGCTGACAAACGGCGTGGACGAGGCGATTCATGTCCTCTGCCAGACCTACCTGGGCGCGGGCGATGAAGTGTTGCTGCCGGTGCCGACGTATTCAATGTATGCGGTGTACGCATCAGGGACAGACGCGAAGCTGGTCGAAGTGCAGACGGATGCAGACTTCCGTTTCCCTCTTGAGGCGCTGCTTGCGAAGATCACTCCGGCGACGAAGGTGATAGCGATAGCGAATCCCAATAGCCCCACGGGGCAGGTGGTGCAGCGCGACGATATTTTGCGCGTGGTCGAGGCAGCACCGCAGGCAGTGGTGCTCGTAGACGAAGCCTATTTCCATTTCTACGGGCAAACGGTCATCGATTTAGTCGGGCGCGTGCCAAATGTAATCGTGATGCGCACATTTTCCAAAGCATATGGTCTGGCGGGGCTGCGGCTGGGCGTCCTGGCTGCCGACGAGGAGCAGATGCGGTGGATGCGGCGGGTGATTTCTCCCTACAGCGTCAACTCTCTGGCACTGGCGTGCCTGCCGGCGGCGATTGGCGATCAGGCTTACATCGATTGGTATGCGGACGATGTTCTGGCCGCTCGCGGAGAGTTTACTGCGGCTCTCGATCGGATGGACGTGCGGTACTGGCCTTCCGAAGCGAATTTTGTTCTGACACACATTGGCCCCTCGCATGCCGAGTTCTGCCGTGCGATGCGTGAACGCGGCGTTCTGGTGCGGGACCGGTCGGCCGATCCCGGGTGCGACGGGTGCGTGCGCATCACCATCGGCACGCGCAAGCATATGCAGCGCGGCGTGCTGGCGATGGAAGAGTGCCTGCGCGAAATCGAATGGATGGGAGACGCCGAGTGACGAAGTCAAAGCGAACCGGCACAGTCGATCGCAAGACGGCGGAGACAGAGATCCATCTGCGGCTGACGATCGAAGGCGCGGGGCGTTACGCGGTTTCGACCGGCATCAGGTTTTTCGATCACATGCTGGAGTTGTTTGCTCGGCATGGGGCGTTCGATCTCGACCTGACGTGCAAGGGCGATCTGGATGTGGACCAGCATCACACGGTGGAGGACGTCGGCATCGCATTAGGCGAGGCCGTTGACAAGGCGCTCGGCGATAAGCGTGGCATTTTGCGAGCCGGATATTTTCTGATGACGATGGACGAGACCCTGGGCCTGGCGGCGATCGATCTGAGCGGCCGCTCGGCCTGCGTGGTGGACACGAAGGTCAGGACGCGGCTCGTTGGCGATTTGCAGACAGAGCTTGTCGAAGATTTCTTCGAGGGATTTTCACGCGGTGCGCGCGCGAATGTTCATTTGAAGACAATGTACGGGCGTTCGAATCATCACAAGATAGAGGCACTGTTTAAGGCCTTTGCGCGGGCGCTAAGGGTCGCGTGTTCACGTGACGAGCAGTTGGGCGAGATGTTGCCCAGCACAAAAGGCCTGCTGTGATTGCGGTCGTCGATTACAAGGCGGGGAATCTGACCTCGGTGATGAAGGCGCTAAGGGCCGTCTGTGTGGAGGCCGAGGCGACGGAAGATCCGAATGTAGTGAGGCGCGCAGAAAAGATTGTGTTGCCGGGCGTGGGACACTTTCAGGCCACAGCATTTCTGGAACGGCGCGGATTGCGGGAAGCGATAGAGGAGCGGATCGCGCAGGGTGTGCCGTTTCTCGGAATTTGCGTAGGCCTGCAGTGGCTCTATCGCGGAAGCACTGAAGCTCCCGGCAGCCGTGGCCTCGCAGCATTCGATGGGATCTGCGATCGGTTTGTGGGGGGCAAGAAGGTTCCGCACGTGGGATGGAATTCTCTGGTCGTGCAGCAGAATTCGCGGCTGCTGCGTGGAGTCGAGACGGGGGATTTTGTGTATTTTACTCACTCCTACAGGGCTCCCGTGCTTCATGACACCGTGGCAGTTACAGAGTATGGCGAGGCGTTCACGTCGGCCGCTGAGCGCGCAAATGTGATGGGAGTTCAGTTCCACCCGGAGAAATCCGGAATGGCGGGTTTGCGCATACTGCGCAACTTCGTGGAGCTGGAATGCTGACCAAGCGGATTATTGCCTGCCTTGACGTCACCGCTGGCAGAGTCGTCAAGGGTGTGCAGTTCGTCGATCTTATTGACGCGGGCGATCCTGCGGAATTGGCCTCACGGCACGCGGAGGCAGGGGCAGATGAGATTGTCCTGCTGGATATTTCCGCCACGCACGAAGGCCGCGGAACGCTGCTCGATACGGTCCGCCGGACATCACAGCGATTGTTCGTTCCGTTTACCGTCGGGGGCGGCGTGAGGACTCTTGAGGATGCGGCTGCGGTCTTCGATGCAGGCGCGGATAAGGTGAGCGTCAACTCAGCTGCGTTCCGTAGGCCGGAGCTGATCGACGAGATTGGCGCGCGGTTCGGAGCGCAGGCGGTGATTGTGGCCATCGACGCGAGGCGAACGAATTACGGCGCCGAGGTTTTTGTCGAGGGAGGACGCAAGGCTACCGGACGCAAAGCTCTGGACTGGGCGCTCGAGGCAGAGCAACGCGGCGCCGGGGAGATTCTGTTGACTTCGATGGATGCAGATGGGACACAGGTAGGCTTCGATTGCGAGCTGACGGCTGCCGTGAGCGACGCCGTGCAGATTCCTGTGATTGCTTCAGGAGGCGCAGGGAATGCGCGGCATTTCTCCGACGTGTTCCTCCGCGGAAAAGCGGACGCGGCGCTGGCAGCGAGCATTTTTCACTTCGGCATCTCAGATGCGCGAGCTTTGAAAGAAGAGATCGCGCGGGACGGTGTACCGGTGCGGCTGCCATGCTGATTCCTTCGATCGATTTAATGGGCGGGCGCATTGTGCAACTGGTGCGGGGCGCGGAAATCAAGCTTGCCTTTGACGATTTCGAGTATTGGATCGACCGCTTTTCGTCTTATCCCATGGTTCAGTTGATTGACTTGGATGCGGCGATGCGACGTCGCGACAATGCTTCGTTGATCGGGAAGATCGCGAAGCGGCTGCCGTGCCAGGTGGGCGGGGGGATTCGGACGCCGGAGCAGGCGAGAATGCTGCTGGACTCCGGCGCGCGGCGCGTCATCCTTGGGTCGGTGCTGTTCGGCCCGACGGGGGTCGATACAAAAGTGGCGGAATTGCTGGGAGCGGCGATCGGGCGTGAGCAATTTGTAGCCAGCATTGATACAAAAGAAGGAAGAGTCGCGGTTCGTGGGTGGAAGGAGACCGTCGATCTGACACCGGAGCAGGCAATTCAGACGCTCGATCCATATTGCGGCGCATTTCTCTACACGCATGTGGATACGGAGGGAACGATGCAAGGCTTTCCGTTTGAGCGCGCACGGACCTTGCGCGGTTTGACGTTGCGGCGGCTCATTGTAGCCGGAGGAATTCGCGAACAAACCGAGATCGACGCCTTGGACGCGATTGGCGTTGATGCGGTCGCGGGAATGGCGGTGTATACAGGGTTGCTGGCTACTTAAGGCCGGCCTTTCGTTCTCGCCACCCGTAAAGGAAGCCCACAATGACGAAGATCAGGGCGATGAGCGCAGGCAGCCAGGCTTGATGAGCATGTCCTCGCGTGATGCGGAGGATGGTATCGGCGAGCCAGAAGGCGGCGATGATGAACCAGATCGATGAGGGACGCATTTCTTTTCGGAGGATACATCTTAAGTGCTTCCGGATGATCTAAGCTATTGAGTCCGGATGGGCGGCGCAAAGGCGGGTCGGGGGGATTGAGAAAGAGCGATGACGAAAAAGAGCGGGTTGCGGCTGGCGAAGCGGCTGGACGAGGTGGGCTTTTCCGATATTGTGCAGATTCGGAATAAGGTGCTGGACTTGCGGGCGTCGGGGCAGATGGTGCACTCGTTCCATGGCGGGGAGCCATTCTTTGATACTCCGGAGCCGATCAAGTACGCGATGTTGAAGGCGCTGGTGGAGAACAAGACGCGGTACGCTCCGTCGTCGGGCATTGAGCCGTTGCGCGCGGCGCTGGCGAAAAAACTGCAAACTCGAAATCGGATCGACGCGACAACCGACAGCGTGATTGTGACTGCTGGCGGAGCGCATGCGCTGCACGTTGCTTTTCAGGCAGTGCTGAATCCCGGCGACGACGTGCTGCTGTTTTCACCATATTGGACTCCGATTCGTGACATGGTGACCGGAGCCGAGGCGCGGGCTCTGCTGGTCCCGACGGCAACGGCGCGCCGCAACGGCCTGACCAAAACGCTGGAGCAATTTTCGACCCCGCACACGCGGGCGATCTACTACAACACGCCACAGAATCCGTCAGGCACCGTGTTTTCGCGCGCTGAGGCGGAAGAAGTCGCAGCCTTCGCGAAGAAGCACGAGTTGATTGTGATTGCCGATGAGGCCTACGAGGACCTGGTGTATGAAGGCGAGCACTTCTCGATTGCTTCGCTGCCGGGCATGGCGGAGCGGACGATTACGACCTTCACGTTTTCAAAGTCATACGCCATGACGGGGTGGCGCATTGGCTATGCGGTAGCCGGCGAGTTGTTTATGTCGGGGCTGAAAAAGCTGGTCTTGTATTCGATCAACGGCGTATCTACGCCGACGCAATGGGCGGCGCTCGACGCCCTCTCTACACCGCAGAGCGTGATCGATGCGCGACGCGCGGAGTATCGCGCGAAACGAGATATGCTGGTGGCGGGATTGTGCGAATGCGGGCTGGAGTGTGAGACTCCGGAAGGCGCCTTCTATGCATTTCCCGACGTGAGCAAGATTCATAAAGACAGCCGCAGAGTGGCGGCCATGCTGCTGGACAAAGCTCACGTTGCGACCATCCCCGGAGTGGTGTTTGGGGCGCAGGGCGAGGGGCATGTGCGCTTCGGATATTCTGTGCCTACTGACGCGATCACGGCCGGTCTGGCGGCGCTGAAAAGTTATTTCAAAGCGACTCCGCTCACGGCGAAGCAAGGTTTCGATTAGATGAAAATGCCGTCATCAAGATTGATAGCGAACTAAAGTCGGGCGAAACACGTCAAAATGAAAGCAGGACAAGTAATATTGCAACAATCTGCTCTTCGTACGAATCTTAACCGGCATGCATTTAAATCTCAGGTGTTTTCCCCGATGGATTGCGGCAGGCGCGTTGTGTCTCGCCTGTACCTTCGTGCCTCGTGTTCAGGCGCAGGATGCAGCAGAGTCCGCTCACGCCGTTGATATGCCCGATTTACCCGACGCTCCCAGCGCAGTTGCCGCGCAGAGCTCATCCTCGCAACCGGCATCGACCCCGACAACACAGGGACAACCACCATCAGCAAATAACAATAGCCTTGAAGGCAAGCAGACTAAGCGCATTCTTTGGATCATTCCAAATTTTCGCGCGGTGTCGGTCGATGCGAAACTTCCTCCGCAAACCGTGAAGGAGAAGTTTTGGGGGGCAACCCAGGACAGCTTCGATTACTCGTCAGTCATTTACGTGGGCATACTGGCGGGGATATCACAAGCCGAGGATTCGATTCCGGAATTTCACCAGGGAGCCGCCGGTTATGGACGCTACTACTGGCACACTTTTGTCGACAATGCGGACGAAAATTACTGGGTAGAATTCTTCCTGCCGGTCGCGTTTCGCCAGGATCCGCGGTACTACACCCTGGGGCGGGGCGGAATCATCAAGCGTACCGGCTATTCCATTTCGCGAGTCTTTATCACGCGGACGGACGCTGGGAACAACACTTTCAACGTGTCGGAGATTGTCGGCGCAGGCGCGGCAGCAGGCATATCGACGCTGTATTATCCGTCGCGATACGCGACGTGGACCAAGACCGGACAGCGCTGGCTGATCAGTGTTGGCCTCGATGGCGGAACATTCCTCTTCAAGGAGTTCTGGCCGGACATCAACGCTAAGATTTTCCACCAGAAGCCTGAGACGAGCGCTCCTTAACAGTGGCGCCTTTTTCTTCGCGTTAGTATCGAAGCAGTTTCGAAACTTTGCGCTGGAGGGACCCTGCGCGAATGCTGAAAGTCGGCGTGCCCTGGTGGATCGATCCCGTCTGGTTCAACCTCTTCCCAGCCGGAATTGAGATCGCGCGCATCGAGGCCAAGCCTGAGGAGACCATCGAGGTCGAGTTCTGGATCGTGCCAGCCTATCCAAAAGAGGCGGCCCAGATGGCTCCTCACCTGAGCGGCGTGCGCGTGGCGCAGTCGCTGCTGGCAGGCGTGGACTGGCTTCAGCCTCTGATACCACCGCATGTGACTCTGTGCGATGCACAAGGCGTGCACAACATTCCCACGGCGGAGTGGGCGGTATCGGCGATTCTTGCGGCGCTCAAGTATTTTCCCTTTTACGTCGACTTGCAGCGGGCGAGCGATTGGCGAGGACGCAAGGAAGTGGACGAGCGGTACCGCGCCTTGCAACGCATCGAGCAGAGACCTATTCCGCCGGTCCTTCAAGAGGAACTCTTCGGCAAGCGGGTAATGATCGTCGGCTATGGAGCGATCGGGCGGGCGATCGAGGAGCGGCTGGTCCCATTCGGAGTGAAGATTGTTCGCGTCGCGCGCGCCGCCCGCGACGGCGTGAAGGGCGTCGATAGGCTGCTTGGTCTGCTGCCCGATGCCGATGTGGTGGTATTGATTGTTCCACTCACGCCGGAGACGACAGGCATGATTGGCGAGCGGGAACTGGCGCGGATGAAGCAGGGCGCGCTGCTCGTGAATGCGGCTCGCGGCCCTGTCGTAAATACCGACGCGCTGCTGGCGGCCCTGGAAGCGGGCCGGATTCGAGCGGTAGTGGACGTGACCGATCCGGAGCCTCTGCCAAAAGAGCACCCAATGTGGAACGCTCCCAATTTGTTCATTACTCCGCACGTAGCAGCTTCGAGCCCGATGTTTCTGCCGCGGGCGATGCAGTTTGCAGCAGAGCAGGTGGCGCGTTACGTGAAGGGCGAGCCGCTGAAGAACGTAGTTGAGGGGCGATACTAAGGGACAATACTGGGAGTGGAGACGTCAGGAGTGCTCTCTGCGGAGGCTTCGATGACGGCCTGAGCAGGTTCCTCGATCGCGCTCGCAGGCAACGCCGCGGGCGTTTCGGGTGCAGCGGGCTTCGGATCGGCAGGATAAAAGAAGCGCTTCGGGGACTTTAACACCATACCTAGAACGTCCTTTAGAATCGACAGACGCTCCTGGCGGCCTACATCGTAGGCGCGTAGCGCTACGAGGGAGGCGATGGCAAAGCTGACTCCCAGGTTCAGCAAAAACATGATCGCGATGCCGCCCAGCGCAGCGTAGAGCCAGAGATGGCGGAACGCATCCAGCCCAAACGAGGTGGCGGCGAAAGTGAACATGCCGGTGTTCAAGGTGACGTGGCGGACGTCGAGCGGGAGGCCGAAGAAGCGCGCGATCTCGGGAAAGAAGCCCATGAGATAGCCGAGGGAGATGCTGGTGCTCCAGGCGGCGACGTTGTGATCGAACCAGTCGGCCACGCGCTGCATTCTCTGCGCACCGATGGTGTTGCCGAGCGGGTGCTGCGCAATGGCAGCGGGAATGCGGTTGTAGACCGCGAAGTTTTCGCACCATCCGCCAATGAGTGCGGCCAGCCAGAGCAGGACTCCGGTGAGAGCCGCAAAAATCGCTGTACCAGAGGCAATGGGATTCAGCGATCGGTAGACGTGCTGCGCCTGATCGGACGTCAGATAGGGCGTGCCGAATTCCCGAAGCCAGATCAGGTTGAAGACGACGGCGCCAGCACTTACAGCCAGAACATTGCCGAATGCGGCAGCGAGCTGGGTGCGGCTGATGGAGGCGGCGAAGTCGGCGATCTTATCGCGACGGGAAGAGCCCCGGTTGTGACGGATAATATCGGCAAGCGTGGCGGCGGTCATGGACGGCTGCTTGGTGGCGAGCGCCAGGCCGAAGATCTGAAGAAGCAGGAAGCTGATGGCGTAGTTCGTCCCCACCAGAACGCCTTCGACGAACGGGGCCCAGTGGCCCTTGACAATGTGCAGCTTAAGGGCGGCGGTGAAGACGGTAAGGATTCCCCCGCCGACGGCAGCCAGCCACATCTGCCAGTATTCCCTGCGGCCATGAGCAATATAGTGTTCGCCGCTGTGGCCGGTGCGTTCGACGGTTTTACGCGCCAGCAGGTTCAGGTTCTGGCGCACGAGAGCCGAGATGCGTGTGTCTTCCAGCAGGCCGCACACGAGCGTATCGAGCAACTGGCGAGCGGCCACGGAAGGCTTGTCGGTCGAGTCAACCAGGGTCGCGGCGAGCAGTTCCATGCGATTGAGGGCGGCGTCCATGGTGCTGAGATCGAAGACCAGGGCAGTGCTCACGCCCTCGTCTTCCATGTGCAGCCTGACCAGCGCGAGCTCTCCGCGGCAGGCGTAGATCGATTCCATCCAGTGGTCGAAGCGATCGCTCGCAGGCTCCGAAGTCTGGGGACGGACAAAGTTTTCCGTGGCAAACACAATGCGGTAGAACGGAGACTCCTCGACCTGCTCGACCGCGCTGCGCTGCCGGACTGCGGCGCTGGTACCGCACCCGGCGACTCGCGCCGCCAGCAGGCAAAGCGCCTGGTGGAGGCCGTCGCGCACCTGCGGGAAGGCTGCCATGCCACGCAAATCCCAAAGAATCGCAGCCAACCTTGCGAACAGCTCGCCATCGATGTCGACAAATCGCTTGGCGGCGCGCGGCGAGGCGAAGGTAACCGCAAAAAGGCGAGCCGTGTCCGTGTCTTCGCGGGCCGAGGGTAGCAGGCGCTGGAAGATGCGGCGACTGGTCTCCGCAAGCAGTGCTTTCTGGGCGGGAAGGCCCGATTCTGCAAAGAAGGAGACGGAGTCGAGCTGGGCAACCATCGACTGCCACGATTTCTGAAAGCGGGAGCGGAGCTCGGCGTCCTGTTCGAGAATCTCGACCCAGGCGTCCAGGCCAGCGGTGAAAGCGTGGTCGTTGGAGCGGTTCCAGATGGCGGAGAAAAGATCGGTAATGCTCTCGGTCTGCACCGGGAGGGTATCCGCGCCGCAGAATACTTGCGTCAGCTCGATCAACTCCGCGGTGGCGCTCGAAGTGGCGCGAGGCTCTCCCTCGCCGGGCTCTCCGACGGGGGGCTCTCCCTCGCCGGGCAAGCGCTTGACTTCATTTCGGACTGGGACGGGCACAGCCATTCGTTCACGAGCAACTTTACTGTACCGCAGATTTAAGGCCACAGAATCAAAGATGTTGAACTGCCTGCACTGACCGCTCGTAGAGCCGGCATCTCCAACTCAAATGCGGTTGGTTGCGGCCGCAGAAATGAACGAAGTCAGAGAAGACCGGTGTTAAACTTGGGATTCTGGCCGCTTTACCCCCCAAAATCTCACGCCTTAGAGAATTCCCTTGCCTGATCCACCGAAAAAGAAGTCTCCAGTAACCTATGCCGACGCGGGCGTCGATATCTCAAGCGGCGACCGTACCAAGCAGCGCATCAAGTATCTTGCCCAGCGAACGTTCACCAAAAATGTCCTGAGCGAAATAGGCGGCTTCGGCGGCCTCTTCAAGCTTGATACCGTTAAGTACAAGCAGCCGGTGCTGGTTTCGAGCGCGGACGGCGTGGGCACCAAGCTGAAAGTCGCCTTCGCGCTGGGCATGCACCACACCATCGGCGCCGACCTGGTGAACCATTGCGTAAACGACATCGCCGTGCAGGGGGCGACGCCGCTTTTCTTTCTCGACTACCTGGCGACGGGCGCGCTCGAGGGCGAGGTGGCGGAGAAGATCGTGACCGGCCTCGCCGATGCCTGCCGCGCCAACGGCTGCGCGCTGATCGGCGGCGAAACGGCGCAGATGCCCGGCTTTTACGCCGACGGGGAGTACGACCTGGCCGGTTTCATCGTAGGCGTGGTCGACCGGGAGAAGATGATTACCGGCGCCAAGATCAAGGCCGGCGACGTGCTGATCGGCCTTCCCTCGACCGGCCTCCACACAAATGGATACTCACTGGCGCGCAAGCTGTTTTTCGAAACAGCGAAATACAAGCCGGAGTTGTATGTGAATGCGCTCAAGGAAAAGGCCGGCGCCGCGCTGATGAAGACTCATCGCAGTTATCTGCACGCGATCCAGAAACTGACCGCAGCCGAGCTGACAGTCGGCATGGCGCACATCACCGGTGGAGGCATCACCGAAAATCTGCCGCGGATTCTGCCCAAGGGTCTCTCGGCATCGATTGACCTGGCCTCGTGGCCGGTGCTGCCCATCTTCGAGCACCTTCGCGAGCTGGGCAACGTCGAGCAGGATGAGATGATGCGCACCTTCAACATGGGAATCGGGCTGATCGCAGTAGTTCCGGCAGACAAGTTCAACCGCGTGAAGAACCTGCTGGAGCGGGCGAGCGAGAAGTTCCACGTGATCGGCAAGATCGTCAAGGGCGACCGCAAGGTGATCTACGGCTGATGTCCGCGCTTGCATCACGCCTCGGCATTCTCCTCTCCGGACGCGGCTCGAACTTCCTCGCTATTGCCGAAAATATCGCGCAGGGAAAGCTCGCCGCCTGCGAGATCGCGGTTGTCATCTCGAATAAAGCCGACGCTCCTGGCCTGGAATCGGCGCGCGCACGAGGCCTCAAAGCCGTCGCCATCGAGGCGCGCGGGCGCAAGCGGGCCGAACACGACGCGGAGATCATCGCCCGCCTGCGGGAGCACAAGGTCGATCTGGTCTGCCTGGCTGGATACATGCGGCTGCTGTCAACGGAATTCGTCCAGACCTTTCCCGAGCGCATCCTGAACATCCATCCTTCGCTGCTTCCGGCTTTTCCCGGTCTCGACGCCCAGGAGCAGGCCTTCGCCTACGGCGTGCAGGTGGCCGGATGCACCGTCCACTTCGTCGATGAACAGCTCGACCACGGCGTGATCGTGCTCCAGAAGACCGTTCCGGTACTCGAAGGCGACGACGCACATGCCTTGTCCGCGCGCATTCTCGAGCAGGAGCACATCGCCTACAGCGAAGCGATTGCGCGGGTGCTGTCGGGGGAATATCGCATGGTAGGGCGGCGGTACGTCAAGCCTTGACGCCCGCCTGAAATCCTCTGTATCCGTTACATTTCTAGAGCTGGCACTTTGTGAGCGAGGATTCGATGCGGAGAACAATAGCTGGGCAGCGAACTGGAATATGCATATTGGCGGCGCTTTGTGCGCTGGGAGCGATGCCGGCTTTGTGGGCGCAGGGGCCCAGGCCACAGGATCCGGCGCTGATTGCGCGGCGGGAGGCGACCGAGAAAGAACTCGAGTCGGTTGCGATCATCGAGCGCAAGGTGATGGTGCCGATGCGGGATGGTAAGCGGATGCAGGCCGACATCTACCGCCCGAAGGACGAATCGAAGAAGTATCCCATCATCTTTTCTCGGACGCCTTACAACTTCAACTACTGGGACGTAGCGCTGGGCGCTCCGCGGGACATGACGACTGCGCTGGAGGCGGTGAAGCGCGGCTACGCCTATGTGGAGATGAACGAGCGCGGGCGGTATTTTTCCGAAGGCGACTACGAGATTCTGGGTGCCCCTCTGACTGATGCCGAAGACGCTCTGGATTGGCTGGGCAATCTGCCGTGGTCAGCGGACAAGGTAGGGCTGATCGGTTGCTCGTCGACCGCGGAGTGGCAGCTTGCGGTTGCAGCGCGCGGCGACAAAGCGCTGGCCACCTTCATTCCCGAGAGCTTCGGGGCAGGCGTGGGTCGCGTGGCTCCTTACTACGAGCAGGGAAACTGGTTTCGCGGCGGCGCCGTGCAAATGCTGTTTGGTTCCTGGCTGTACGACTACGGATTCCAGAACGATCCCAAGGCGATGTTCCCAAAGGATGCGACGCAGCAAGAACTGGTGCAGGAAGCGAAGTCCTTCGATCTCGACCCGCATCCGCCGACAGCGGACTGGTCGAAGGCTTTCTGGCATCTGCCAGAGAAAGACATGCTGGCGGCAGTGGGCGCGGGACCGGGGATTTATGCCAGCGTGACCAAGGGATCGACGGGCGGCAACATGATCGCGCGCACCCCGAACGATCCAGCCTGGTACAAGGGTGGCCTGTGGAATGACAGCATGCGCATCAATATTCCCGGCCTGTGGATGATGACCTGGTACGACATAAGCGTCGGGCCGAATCTGGCCGCGTACAACTATGTGCGCAAAACCGCCAGCCCCGAGATTGCCAACCAGCAGTATGCGGTGATTGCGCCCGTGCTCCACTGCAGCTATAAGCGGGCGTCGGAGCA